>ENA-OPFM01000208-OPFM01000208.1-human-gut-metagenome-genome-assembly--contig:-NODE-208-length-12602-cov-2.020802_pt1 | contig 12602 bp, 7 predicted proteins | sample MGYA00241716_ERZ501563 | MGnify/ENA primary metagenome ERZ501563 (study PRJEB25962, sample SAMEA2042433) | human gut metagenome | biome: human gut; feature: human-associated habitat; material: faeces... | reverse complement strand
TTCACGGGTTCGAATCCCGTACGAATCACCATTAAAGTAAATCGGTAAGTCTTCTATGTAAGGCTTACTTTTTTCAATTTTATAGGGTATTTTAGCCATTTTTGGTTAGAATGCCTTCTTTTTTTACGCAAATATGAAACATTTTGTAGTAATAACTAGGTGCTAATAACCACGGATTCGAACCATTGTTTTACGGGATTTGAATCTTTGCTTCTTACGGGATTTGAACCTATAAAGATAATTATTTAATAGAAAAGCGAATATTATTATAATTATTGACTACTAAACATAAAGATATTATCACGAAATTTTATAAATTTATATTGAAAGCGCTTGCGTTTTTTACCAAATTATGGTATGCTATAGTTGAAAAGATAAAAAGTTATTTCTAGGATATGTGGGGATTATAGACAATATTAGAAATAAATGTAATAATGAAGAAACACTCTCCTAGAAAAGGGGAGTTTTTTGCTTGAAAAAAGAAGATAGTAATTGTAGAGGGGGGATATTAAATGAAAATTTACTTAAGAAATAAGGTGATACTCGAAATTTCTTTGTATGGCACAATGGATGCTATAAAATAAAGGAATTTAAAAAATTATAGAAAGAAGAAAATTAAATAAATGAAAAATAGAAATAAAAATAATTATTCAATTCATGCCACAAATATATCATTATTTTCTAAAATTATAATTGTTGTTTTAGTTATAGGCATGATACTTGGTCATATTAATTTTTCAGTTTTTGCAAGTGCGTTTAGACCCAAATATAATGAAGAAATAACAATTGATAATAATCAAGATATATCAAGTATTAGGCGTCTTGGTGAAGATGAATCTTTAAGAACATCAAATTCTAAGACATACATAAAAGAAAATGGTTCACTTGAACTTGAATATTATCCTGAAGAAATACATTATTTGGAAAATGGTGTATATAAAGAAATTGATAATACACTTAAGTTAGTTGACAACAATTATACAAATACACATAATAAGTATAATGTAATGTTGCCAACAAGAATTACAGATAATAATAAGGTTATATATAATTATCAAGGTAATATTATTAAGATATTTAGAAATCTAAACTCTAGTAATACAATTATTAGTAATATTAATAAAAATACGATTAATTTGAAAGATGAAATAAGTTATAAGTTAAATAACAATGAAACAATTAAATATAAAGTATCACAAAGTTCGATTGAAGAAGATGTAATATTGAATAATTATATTTCCAATTATGCATATGAATACTTTATTGAAACACCTTTAAGAATAGAGCGTGTGGGGAATAATTTAGAATTTTATAATGATAACACTAAAGTATTTGTAATGGATGAATACGTAATGTATGATTCATTAAATAATAAATCAAATGACATTGATTTTAAAATTTCTTTAGTTAGTACTAATGTGTATAAAATAGAAGTTACTCCAAGTGATGATTATTTAAAGGCTGCAGCTTATCCAGTTGTAATAGACCCCGAAATAACTATAATTGATGGGGGATTGATTGATGGAGCGTTTAGTGTTACAACAGTTGATGAATTAAATAATACAACAGTTCATCATTCGATTGGTTCTTTTACAATTAATAATAGAATCAACTCTAATCTGAGTGATGATATTAAAGCTTATTTTAATGTTTTAATACCACAATATTATAATACCTCATTAGTAAATGCATTACTCAATAATCAATTTATGTATGCATATGTTACATTACCTACTATTTCTATAAATAGATATTCAGATACGATTGTAAATTTAAAATATGAAGGTGAAATAGTTGCTAGTGATATATTTCATAGTAGTAATGTATTTAATCATAAATTTGATGTATATAATGTAATAAGTAATAGAATTGATGAACTAGCAAATAGTGATTTAAATTTTACATTCGAACTTACGCTTGATGGTACTGATGATACTAGCATTACATATTCATTAGGTGGAGACTTAACAGGACCAAAACCTATTCTTACTTTAGGTTATATGAGTGAGGCAGGCCTAGCAGATTATTATACTTATGAATCTTTTAACTTAGGTGATGGAAGTACTGGATATATTGCCCATAATAGTGGTAATTTAACATATTTATATAGTGACATTAGTGATAATTTACTTAATTTAACTCATATTTACAATGTAAACAGAATGAATGAAAATAGTAAATATGGTAAAGGATTTAGTATAAATTATAATGAGAAAATATCAACATTTTATTATGATGGAAGACTCGAGTTAACACTAGGTGATGGAAGAAATGTTTTATTTAGCGCAGTAGATTCAACTAGTTTAGAGTTCATTGCAAACGATGGTAGCTTAGATAAACTTACTAAAAAACTAGAAAATAATATCCTTTTAGGTTATGAAATAGAAACATCAAGTGGTAATTTAAAAGTTTATGATGTAAATGGTTATTTAATTAAAGTATATCAAAATGTATTAGATAAAGAAAATGGTGTATGGAATGAAAAAGCGAAATATGTAGAACTACTATATGATGAAAATTATTATTTAAGAATAGTTAAAGATAATTATAATAACAAACTAGAGTTGGACTATAATTTCATAACAGGAAAATTAACAAGAATAGATTATTATAAATATGATGAGACAAATTCTTATGTAAATACAATAAGTATTAGTTACACATATAACGATGATAAACTAACTCAAATATCTAAAACACTATCTTTAAATAATGATATAAAAACAATTCATACAATTATTGATTACGATAAATTTATTAGTAGAATTTCTATAAATAATAAAGGTTATACATTTCAATATGATTTAAGAAACAGAATAACTGAAGTAAAAGTTTATTCGAGTAGTTTTACCAATGGAACACACTTAACTTTTGATTATGATACAAAAGGTAAAAGAACAACGATTACGGATTCAAGTAATAGAAGAATATCATATACATTTGATAAATATTATCATACAAATTCAGTAACTGATTCAAATGGATATACAACATTTTATAAGTATAATGATATTTATTATGATGAATCAGGAAATACTATAACCAGTCCTAACTACAATTTAAACCATAAAATAAATGTCAGTTCAAATAATTTCAAAAACACTATTAATCAAGTGACTAATCATGGTTTTGAAATAGTAAGTAGTAGTGATATTTATGGGTGGACAAAAGAAGTGACTGGAAGTTCGAATGCCCAAATAGAAACAAACTCATACTTATATGGTTCTAAAGTGTTAGATTTAAAAAAAGGCAGTGGTCCTTCTAAAGTATACCAAGAAATAAATGTTGAAGAAGGAATCGAATATATTGTAAGTGGATATATTAAAAATGTAAATAATGGAACAGGTGCATATATCAATGTAACTCCAATCAGTGGAACATTTAGTAATATAAGTAGCAGTCAATATATAAAATCAACAACAGATTTTGTAAGATTTGAATATAAATTTACATCAAACTATACAGGATGTGCTAAACTATATTTGGTAAACGAATCAACAGGTCATTCGTACTTTGATCAAATACAAGTAAATACAAATTATGTAGATACAAGATACAACTATTTAGAAAATTCTTCATTTGAAAAAACGACTAGTGCGGTAGGATATGAGTTTCCAAATAGTGTATGGAATCATAATAATGCAATAGTAACTAATAAACAACCAGAATTTGATAATTTTGTTGGTAATAAAAACTTATTACTTGGAAAAAACGGTTATGTTTCTCAAACAATTAATACTGTAGGTTTAAAAGATGATATATTTGTTTTTGGTGGTTATGCACTTTACGAAAATTACACGGGAAGAGTTAAAATATCACTTACCATAAATTATATAGTTGATGAAGAAAATAATACTTCAAGTGATACCATAAGCTTTATCTTTGATGATGCAACACTTAACGCAAGATATATGATGAATAAACTAGTTGCAAAATATAATTATTCATCAATAACTTTAAAAGTAGAAAATGAATCTTTAACAAGTTATGCATATGTAGATAACTTAAGTGTATTTAAAGAAGGATACGGAATAAATGTTAGTTATACTGATGAAGGAATGGTTAGTGAAGAGTATAATGAAGTAACTGATGAAGTCACTAGTTATGAGTATGATGAGAATAATAATTTAACAACCATTACAACAAATGAAAAAACTACTAATATTGAATATAATGATAATAATTCTATAGATTTAATTGAAAAAGAAAATGTTACAAACCATTTTGAATATGATGAATATGGTAATGTTGTAAGTACTAATGTTGATACAACTGATTCTACTAATTCATATAGTAGTGGTAGTACAACTTATTCAAGTAATGGATTATTCCCAACATCCCAAACAGATATTTTGGGAAATACTACAAATTACGCGTATGATATATTAAGTGGTTTGGTAAAAGAAATAATAAGAGGAGATGGATATCAAGAAAATTATACATACGATGCCTTCGGTAATATCTTAACACAAACAAGTGGTACAAAATATAGTAAACAAACTATAACATACACTTATGATGTATATGGAAATATTACATCTATTTCAAATGGCAGTTTAATATATTCATTTACCTATAATAATTATGGTGATATTAAAACCATCAAGATAAATAATAATGTAATTGTTACAAACAACTATGAAAACGAAAATAGTTCTAATCCATATACAGGAAACTTAGTTTCAAGTACATATAGTTATGGAACAATTAGTTTTACTTATTATGAAGATGGAAATATCAAAGAAGTATATTACAATAATAGTATAGTTTTATCATATATTTATAATGATTATGGTGAAATAGCATCGTACAATGATTATAGAGAAGATGTTACATACTATTATAACTATGATTATCAAAATAGACTAATAAACATTAACGCAACAAATGGAAGAAATATAACGTATACATATGATTGTGATAGTAACTTAGTTTCTAAAACCAACATTTTAGGAACAAATAGCTATACATATAATGACTCAATTCTTTCTTCAGAAAATATTTCAAACAAGTTTAATACTAGTTATACATATTCAAATGATTCATTTAAAAATTTAAGTATTGTAAGTTACTATATAAACAATAATCAAATCGATATAAATTATACAAATGAAACAATTACTACACCAGATAACGAAACACTTTATACAGGACGTGTTAAAGAAGTAACATATACCAATAATAATAGTGAAATAATTAAGTATGTTTATGAATATGATAATTACACAAATAACATCACTAAAATTGAAGGCTATACCAATAATATATTAGTATATAGTGAAGAAAACTACTATGATAAGTTTAATCAATTAAACGTTCAATTTATATACGCAAATAATACTTACTATATGTATGAATGTGGATATGATACAAGAGGAAATATAGTAGGCTATTACTTACAAAATCAAACAACAAGAGAAACTATAAACTCAGGGGAATTTACTTATAATATAAATAATGAATTAGTAGCAACAACAATAAATGGTGTAACCTATAATATGACTTATTCAAGTATAGGCTTTCCAAGTTCTTATTTAGGTTGGAATATAACATATTATATGAACCAAATTACAAGCATTACAAAAGGCAATTCTACAGTATATTATTCATATAATGCCAATGGAATAAGAACATACAAAGAAGTTATCAAACCAAACGGAACTAGTACAACATCATATATATTAGAAGGAAACAAAATAATAGGTGAAATAAGAAATAATACCAACATTATTAATTATTACTATGATTCTAATGAAAACCTAGTTGGTTTCACTTACAATAATGTAAAATACTTATATTTAAAGAATCTTCAAAATGATGTAATCGGAATAGTTGACGAAACAGGTAATACTATAGTAAAATATTACTATGATGGATATGGAACAATAATAGATGTCATAGATACATCAGGAATCAACCTATCAAGTATTAATCCATTTAGATACAGAAGTTATTATCAAGATGATGAAACTGGCTGGTACTACTTAAACTCAAGATATTATGATCCACTTGTAAAAAGATTCATCACAATGGATGATATAAGTTATCTTGGAGCAAGTGGTACAGTACTAAGTTATAATTTATTCAGTTATTGTGAGAATAATCCTGTTATATAGATAAAAAAGATCCATAATGTTTACATTCAACTTGCTCAAAAAAATGATAAGTATCGGGAAGATACTTTTTTATTTTGTAAAAAACAAATAAAGATTTCAAAATTCGACAAGAAGAACAAATTATATATTATATAATACATTTGAAAACAATCTTTTCAATAGAAAAAGAAGGTTTAAATATTATATTTTTATTAGGAGGGCACTATGAGAATGTGTAAAATAATTTTACTTCTCGAAGGTAGTTAACAAAATAAATAATGTGCAAAAATAATAATTTTAGGAAAAAAGGAGAAAATATGAAAAAAAATATTATTATAAAAAGAGTATTCTTTATATCGTTAATGTTATTAAATATTGTATTTATAACAATTTATAATAGAAAATTGTATGCTAGTACTCTAGAAAATAATTTTATTTTACATTCATCAATTGATAGACCGGAGGGTATTAGTTCAGCACACTATTTTACAAATGGAATTGCAGATGGTGGAATATACTATATTATTAATAAGCGCACAGGGAAATACTTAGATGTACAAAATGCAGAAACTGCCGATGGAACAAAACTATGGACATATGAAGGAAATCAAAGTAATGCACAAAAGTTTAAAATAAATTATTTAGGTCAAGAAACATATGAATTAGTTCCTCAAGTAAGTTCAAAAGTTGTACAAATTTCTAATGAAAACGAAGATTGTAATACTATAATTAGTAAAAAAAATAAGGGAGATAAAAAACAAGAATTTAGAATTAAAGCAATTAATTCAAATACATATAGAATTTATTCTAATGAAAACAATTATGTTCTTGCAGTATCGCATACAAAAATTTTTGGCGGATTTTATAAAGATAATAGTTATGTAGTCAGCAAAAACTATATTTTTTTGGAGAATAGTGCAAAAGATTTTGCAGAGTGGGAAATTGTTAGCACAGGAGAACTTGAACATAGTATTTATACTAGATATTATATAAAAAATGTAAATACTGGTCTTTTTTTGGAAGTACAAGATACTGGAATAGAAAATAATACATTAGTTTATGCAACGGGATTTACTTCTTTAGAAAATCAACAATGGAATAGATATTATGATACACAAACAAATAAATTCATTTTAAAAGCTGGACATAGAACAGATATGGCATTAGATTCATATAATAATCAACTTGCTATATACAATGATAACTTTCCACAAGATCAAAGATATGATTTTCAATATGTAGGTACTAATCAAATGAATGGTAATGGTCAATATTATATTAAAACCAGCACTTCATTCTATGAAAGATATCTTTCAATTGGAAATTATGATGAAAATACTTCAAAATATAAAGTAATTAGTAGCCCTGTTAGCGATTTATGGGAATTAATAATGGTTCCACATAAAGGTTCAAAAAAAAGTTTAATTCATCAAAATATTACACATTCACAAATAGTAGAATCATATGGTGATGAACATATTTTAACTTTTATACCTAATGAAAGTGGAATATATGAATTTAATTTAAACTATTTAAATTCAAGCAACATTATAATTGAAGTATATGATTTAAATATGACAAATGTATCATTAGGAAAAACTTATGCTAAAGAAAATGGTCAAAAAAATATTTGCTATTTAGAAGAAGGAAAAATTTATTATGCTTATATCTATAACCTTTTGCAACATAGTGAAAAAGCTTATACAATAAAAGTAAGCCTCTCAACAATTATTTATTTACATGGAATGAATACATATTTAAGTGATAATCGAAACAATCCTCCTGATGATAGAAGATTATATTGTACAGAACAAATTGAAGACTATTTAATAAGTAAAAATGGATATGCTCCTATTTTAAATAGTCCTAGCAATATGACATCAAATTTTGTTATGCAAATTGATCCATTAACTAATATTATTCCTCTTACTGCTCCAATGTATGTATTTAGAGGTCATGGTAGTGCTACATCTGTAGCATATCATACAGGAACAAGTTATGAAGTAGGAAAAACAACTTACCTTAGAAATTATAATATTTCTAATTTGAATTTATATGGTGGGGGTTTTGTTGCATGGATTGGATGTTCAACAGCAGGTGAAACAACATCAAATTATGGGAATATGCCTAAAGTTACAGTTAATGCAGGTGCAGAAGTTAGTTTAGGATTTAAAGAATCAATATATACAAATGACGCAAATACTTATGGAATAGAACTGGTAAAGTATATTGTTGATGGTTATTCAATTCGAGAAGCAGTTCAACAAGTTTCTAGTAAATATGCTGAAATTACAGGTTTAAAATCTTTCATTATTGAGGGTAATGGTGATTATAAACTAAAACCAAATCAAGTTAAAAGAAATTTTATTCAGAAAAATATTCCAAAAAATTTGTTAAATACTATATTAGAAAATAGATATATATTAGAAAGTATTGATTCAAATCAAACTCAAAGATATACAAAAATGATTAATGGTATGTTAACAGGAGATTATTATGAATTATATTATGATGATGGATTATTAGTAGATTACTATAAATCGCCAATTAATATAAGTGAAAGTGAAAAATGTATAATTAATAATATTTATTCTTTTCCCAAATATAATGCAAAAATGATATTTGACAATCCACAAAAATATGATAAAATAATATCAGATAAAGTATTTGATTATTTGATAAAAATTGATGATACTTGGACACCTGTAAGATTTTATCAAATAGTATATAAAAATGATATTGGGTATCAACAAATGGATTTATATGGTATTAATATGATAAATGGTGAATATGTATCAACAAATTATTTATATTTTAAAGGAGAGTAAAAAATGAAAAAAAGTTCGACTTTAATTTTTGCTTTTATTCCTATTGTCATGGTGTTGACTGCATGTCAATTAAAAGAACCAAAAATAGAACAATCTTCTGACAATCCAAATTTATATGTTTGTAATTTACCTGTGATGAAACCAAATCAAATTGATCTTTATAGGAATGGAACAACTAAGTGTATAACGGAAGAAAATAAACAATATCATGAAGTTTGGGATTCTGTTCATCAACTCGTAAATCATCCAAAAAACGATAAAAATGCTATTGATGCACTTTATACTAATGATACTATACAAACGTTAAAACAGAATTCTTTATGTTTTGAGTTTTGGTATGATTTAATGTTAATAACGGAAATTTGTAATCATCCGTTTGAAGGAATGTTATTTATTATTGAAAATACCTCTTTAATTTTTGGATATTATACCACACAAGAAAAGATGGATAATGAAAAATCTTATACAAATTTTTGGAAAATATCTAATCAAAATAAAAAAATTGAAACATTGAAAGATTTAATTATAATTTAATGATAATTTTAAAATATTTACTTTTAAAAAATATAATAATTTTATTGAAAATTTAGTTTTTTATAAAAGTTTTATTAATTGAAAACTTCTTAAAGAAAATTAAAATAATTAGAGGACAAAACAATTTGTTCTCTTTTTTATTAAATCATTTGAATAAAAAAAATAAGAATGATAAAATTTAAATATCAATAAGAAAATATATTATCTACGATTTTTAAACTAAAGTAAGAATAGAAGGAGGAAGGAATGAAAAGAATAGGGTTAATTTTCAGTTTATTTATAGTTTTAATGTGTAGTGGGTGTGGACCAACAAAAAAACCATTATTAGAAGGAACATTTTATTCTATTGAAGTTAGTTCAAAAAATGAAGATATGAAAGATAAATTTACTGAAGCAAAAGTAACGATAAAAGAAATAACAAAAGAAGAATATGAAGAAGCTAATGGAGTCAATGTATTAATAGATGGATATACTTCACAAATAGAAGAAAAAAGATATTTGTCCATAGAAATATATCTATATGTTGTAGAAACAGATCAATATGAAAAAGTAAAATTATATGATTGGTATTTTATAGAAGGAACACAACAAGTTTTTCATAGTAAAGCATATTTAAATATTAATGGTCAGGAATATCTTGATAATAGGAATGATTCAACTTGTATTCTTCACTTAGATGAAAATGGACCATTTTGTATTACTGTTTTTGATGTGCATTATTGTTTTTAGATGAAATAAAAGTGAATTTGATATGCAATAAATAATATGTGAGGATATGTGAAGAACAATGAATATTAAATTAACTGAATAGGAGAAGAGATTGTATATTGCAAAATATTTTGAATAACATATATTAGTTTTTTATTATTAAATGATATTACTATACATTTCAAAAAAATGATTTTACTTTACAAACCCTAAAAATATAAATTATTTAGGGTTTTTATTTTTTATTTCAAAATAGTTGAAAAAAAGAAATATAAATAGTATAATTAGTATGATATTGGACTAATATAGGAGACAAAAATATATGAATAAAGAAATAAATAGATTATTAAATGACTATTGTGATTTGCGAGATAGACAATTTGCAATATTTGATAGGTGTGCAAAGAAGCACAATTTGACTGCAAATGAATTATTTGTATTAGATATTCTATGGTTTGCATCTAATGGTTGTACACAAAAGTATATTTGTAAAAGATTGTCGATTAATAAACAAACTATTGCAGCAATCGCTAGTCGTTTTAAAGAAAAAGGATATATTCAATTTGTAGACATGCCTGAGGATAGACGGAATAAACTATTATATCTAACTGAATTGGGAAGAAAATACACAAGTACAATTATACCTGCCGCAGCTAAAGCTGAAAATGATGCAATGTTAAAATTAGATTTAGCAAATGCAACTGAGTTAGTAAGATTAACAAAAATATTTACTGAAAATATGGAAATAGAATTTGCAAAATTAGATGATGAATACTACTAAAGCAATAAAGTATGAATCTAAATGAAACTTACCTAGAAGAAAATGACAATTAAATATAAAATAATTTAGGAGATGAAAGATATGGAGTTTTATGAAGTAATAGAAAAAAGAAGAACAATTCGTGAATTTATAGATAGGGAAATTCCAAAAGATGTTTTAAAGAGAATTTTAAGTGCGGGTTTAAAAGCACCATCTTCAAATCATCAAAGACAATGGGAATTGATTGTATTAACAGAAAAAGAACAAATTAATTTAATTGCAAAGATTGTAAAACCATATTATTGTAAAATTATGGAGCCTAAGACCCCACAACAAGAGATGTTTAAGATTGCATATCCTAAACAACGTAAGATGATTGAGGAAAGTGCATGTGTAATTTTGCCATACTTTAAATGTAAATATGATTTGAAAAGTCCTACAAATGATTATGGATTAATGGATTATGGTGCTAGTTGGGCACTTGTTGAAAATATTTTACTTGCAGCAACTGCTGAAGGAGTTGCGTCTGCTGTTCATGTACCTGTAAAAAAAGAACCACAACAAATAAAAGAATTGATGAAAATTCCAGATGGGTGGTATTTACCAACAATGATTATACTTGGTTATGCAAAAGAAAATGCTGAGGTACCAAAACAAGTAACAGCAAGTGTTGAAAATAAGGTACATTGGAACAAATGGTAATATGAATATAAAAAAGAAACAAGTAAATAACATTATTACAAAATCAAATTTACCAGTAAGTGAGTATGCAGCAAACCCATATGTAGGTTGCAGTCATGCCTGTAAATATTGTTATGCAAGTTTTATGAAACGATTTACAAATCATTGCGAACAATGGGGTGAGTTTTTGGATGTTAAATATTGGAATACCATAAAAAATGTACATAAATATGATGAAAAAAAATTATTTTTAGGTTCAGTAACAGATCCGTATAATCCTCAAGAAGATATATATTTTAGGACTCATGAACTTTTAGAACAATTAAAAGAAAGTAAAATAAAATAAAATTAACAATTCAAACCAAATCTGATCTTATCTTAAGAGATTTAAAATTAATAAAATCATTTTCTGGTGTAAGAGTAGGTTTTAGTATTAATACACTTGACGAAAAGTTTAAAAATGATATGGATGATGCTGTAAGCATATCAAGAAGAATCATCGCTATGAAAAAGTTTTATGAAGCAAGAGTTTGTACAGTTTGTTTTATTTCGCCAATATTTCCAGGTATTACAAATGTTTTATCCATTATTGAGCAAGTAAAAAACGTATGTAATCTTGTGTGGTTAGAAAATTTAAATTTGCGTGGCAATTATAAGGCAACAATTATGGACTATATTAAAGAAAAATATCCAAATTTATATCCACTTTATCAAGAAATTTATATTAATGGTAATTGTAGATATTGGGAAGAATTAGATAAAGAAATTTCTGAATATGCAAAATTAAATAGATTAGAATATGTGTATAATAATGATAAAATGAATACATCTTTTAATGGAAAACCAATAATAGTAAATTTTTTTTATCATGAAAAGATAAAGAAAAATACAAAGATAGCAAATAAAAATGTTTAAAATAGTTGTATATACTAAAAAAGTAATATAGAAGAGAACATAAACAATTTGTTCTCTTTTTTATTAAATCATTTGAATAAA
>ENA-OPFM01000206-OPFM01000206.1-human-gut-metagenome-genome-assembly--contig:-NODE-206-length-12691-cov-2.137148_pt1 | contig 12691 bp, 10 predicted proteins | sample MGYA00241716_ERZ501563 | MGnify/ENA primary metagenome ERZ501563 (study PRJEB25962, sample SAMEA2042433) | human gut metagenome | biome: human gut; feature: human-associated habitat; material: faeces... | reverse complement strand
GGATCTGGTTCAACTTCTTCTCCTTTAAGTTCCTTTTCATATCTAGCTAATTCATCTTTACTAGCATATACAAAATGTCCTTCTCTAATTTCAGTCATCATCGGTTTATCTTCTGTATATTTTCTTAATTTAGGATTATAAAAAATTCTTTTTCGATTTTTCTCATAATCCGGATCTGGTAAAGGAACAGCTGATAACAATGATTTAGTATATGGGTGCAATGGATGAGCAAAAAGTTCATCTGGTGTTGCAATTTCTACAATTCTACCATAATACATTACCCCAATTCTATCACAGAAAAATTTTACAACTGACAAATTATGAGCAATAAATAATATTGATAAGCCAATTTCATTCCTAATATCATTCAAAAGATTTATTATTTGAGCTTGAATTGAAACATCTAAGGCACTAATCGGTTCATCTGCTATAATAAGTTCAGGATTGACTACTAATGCTCTTGCAATTCCAATTCTTTGACGTTGTCCACCACTAAATTCATGAGGATAACGACTTGCATGGTCTGGTAATAGACCAACTAATTCTAATGCTTCATTCACCTTTTTATTAATATATTCCGGATTTTTAATTCCATTTATATACATTCCCTCAGCAATTATTTCCTTAACTGTCAGTCTTGGATCCAAAGAATCAATCGGATCTTGAAATATCATTTGCATTTTATCCATCAAGTCTCTTTTCCGCTTATTGATCTCTTTTGACTCTCTAATGCGTTCATAATTGTAATTGATTTCATTTTTTAGCTGAGCGATTTTTTCACTGCTTTCTTTTTTGACTAACTCAATTTTATTATTAGTAGCAATTGTCGCATTCGTATCATTTTCTTGTAAAGATAAATCACCCTTCAATTCAGCAATTGCCTCTTCTTCGGCTTTTTTAACTTCATTAATTTTAGAACGTAATTCTTTTATTTTTATCTTAAAACTACGATTTCCTTGAGAAATCGGCACTCCCTTAAATATAATTGTACCATCTGTAATGTTATATAGTTTTATAATTGATCTTCCTGTGGTTGTTTTACCACATCCTGATTCGCCAACTAACCCAAAAACTTCACCTTTTTTGACATCAAAGCTAACATTATGAACAGCTTTCACAACTACTTTGCCTCTACCCCAACCAGATTGGAAGTATTGACGTACATTTTTTAATTCAAGAATAGGTCCATTATATTTTGTTCGTAACACTTGATTTTCCGTTTTTAATTCTTTATTCATTTGAACCATCCTCCTGTATATGATGAAGTTTTCTTTGACTTTCGTAGCGATTTTTCAATGGATTTTCAATTTTAGGAGCATCTGGATGTAATAACCAGGTTGCAGCATAATGATTATCATTAACTTTAAAAAATGGGGGTTGACGTTCAAAATCTATTTTCATTGCATAATGATTTCTTGCTGCAAAAGCATCACCTTTAGGTGGATAAATCATATTAGGTGGAGTACCAGGAATTGCTGACAACCTTTTAGAAGTAGCCAAAGATGGCATTGATTCTAGTAAAGCCCAAGTATATGGATGTCTTGGATCATAAAAAACATCTGAAGCATCACCATATTCTACAATTTTACCAGCATACATTACCGCAATCCGATCTGCCATATTAGCAACAACGCCTAAATCATGGGTTATAAATATGATCGTTAACTCTTTTTCCTTTTTTAACTTTTTAATTAAATCCAAAATTTGAGCTTGAATTGTAACATCTAGTGCAGTGGTTGGTTCATCACAAATTAAAATCTCCGGTTCCATCGCAAGTGCTATTGCAATAACAATCCTTTGTCTCATCCCTCCAGAAAATTGAAATGGATATTGTTTAAATCTTTTTTCCGGTTGAGGAATTCCAACCTCACCCATTAATTCAATTGCCCGTTTTTTGGCTTCATCTTTCTTTAATCCCTTTTTTAGCATCAAAGCTTCGGTTAGTTGTTTACCAATTTTCATGATTGGATTTAAACTAGAAAGCGGATCTTGGAAAATCATTCCAATTTTTGAACCTCTTAAAGCATAAAAATCTTTTTCCTTACATTTGACTAAATCTTTACCATCATAGTAAATGTGTCCTGCATCAATAATTGAATTACCTGCAAGAATACCCATAATAGCCCGACTTGTAACAGACTTACCAGAACCTGATTCACCAACGATACATAGTGTCTCACCCTTTTTAAGATCAAAGTTAACTCCTCTTACTGCCCTTACAATCCCATTAGGTGTTCTAAATGAAATATGTAAATTTTCAACTCTTAAAATTGTATCTTCACTTTGTGTAGAAGGTAAATATTCAGGAATTTCTAACTCAGTATCCGGATTAGGAAATTTTTCTTGTAAAGTTTTTTTTGTAAAAATTTTTTTCAAATTTTCTTTCAATTTTTGTCCTTTACTATTGGTATTTACATCTTCGTCATTAACCAATTCAAAGTCATTTTGAATATTTTCTTCAACAGTATACTTTTTATTGTCTTTATCCATTACTCAGACCCCCTTAATGAAGGATTTAAAGCATCTCTTAAACCATTTCCAAACATATTAAATGAAATCATCAATACTGAAATAAGTAGTGCAGGGAATAAAGTCAAATATGGATATTGAACAATTCCTAAATCCCTACCAAGATTAAGTAAATTACCTATTGATACAGTTGAAGCATCAACGCCAAGCCCTAAATATGCAACTGATGATTCAAAGAAAATAGCACTTGGTATTACTAATACACAACTTGTAACAATAGTTCCAAGAGCGTTAGGTAAAATATGTTTAAATATTAATCTCATATCTTTTGCACCAAGCGTTCTAGATGATAAAACATATTCACGATTTTTATAACGATACATTTGTGAACGTACCATACTAGCAGTACCTGTCCAACTTGTCAAAACTAGTGAAATAGCAACAATAAAAATATTATTTATATGACCAAACAATAACATTTTAGTAATGGTCATTATAACAATCCATGGAATACCCGTTAAAATTTCTGTAAATCTTTCCATAACTAAATCAACCATTCCACCATAGTATCCTGAAATTGATCCCCAAACTACACCAACAGTAATGGATACAATAGCAACAAATAAACCAATTAATAATGATAATCTTGTACCTTGCCATAATCTAACCCACATATCTCTTCCAGAATTATCTGTTCCAAAATAATGATACACTTCTTTATAATTAGGATTTAAGAGTGGATCAATTAATATTTCATAATTATATAGTTCTTCTATTCGTTTTCCCATTGTTTGAAAATATATTTCTTCTAAATTAGGAGTATTTAGTGTATAGCCATATTTGATACAAAATTTTTTCAATTCATTGATACCTGCTTCTTTTTTAACAACTACCAATTCTTCTCCCTCTTCATTATGTTTAATGATTCCTTCATTTTGATATTTAACATATTCCTCATAACTTTGACTTCGAAGCCATCTTGGTCTTGTTAAAGCTTTGTATACATTATATTTAAAATCTACTCTATAAGTTACGACACCTGAAAATATTGTTTCATATTTAGTAGCTTTTAAATCTTCAATACTGTCATATCCAACAATATATTCAAAGAAATAGTAATTTTTGATATCTTTTTTCGGATCTGTATTCTGTGGATCATCCACAAGAGTATCCACGATAGGATCATTGACACTAATGATGTATTCAACATTGATACCAGTAATTTTTTTAGTTCCATCTGCGATTCCTAATTTTTCTAATATTGGAATTCTAGGTGGTAAATATTGTTCAGAAATATTTATTGTCGTTGCGTCATATTTACTAAATATTGGCACAAAAATAGCCATTAAAATAATTATTATTAAAAGAATAAACGCAACTAAACTACTTTTATTTTTACAAAATCGACGAAGAGCATCACCAAAATAGCCAACTGCTTTTGTTTCAAATTTTTTATCAAAAATTTTTTCATTCATTTGAACAAATTGAAAATCTTCTTTACTTAAATTAAAATCTTGTTTATTTTCATTCATATTATCTTGCCCCCATTCTAATTCTTGGGTCAACAATTCCATATGCCAAATCGACAATTAAAATTGTTACTAAATCAATAATTGTATAAAAGGATAACGCTGCCATAGCCAAATCATGATCTGGTTGAGTTTCAGAAATTGCCGTAAGCAATATTCCTCCTACACCTTTTATTCCATAAATTTGTTCAATTACCAAAGAACCAAACATAATACCTACGAAACTTCCAATAATTGATGGCACTAATGGTAATAAAGAATTACGCAAGGCATGTCTAATAGTTGCTTGAAATCTATTTAAGCCTTTGGTTCTTGCTAATAATAGATATTCACTTGTTAAAACTTCTGTCAATTCTGCTCTTGTTATTCTTGTTAAACTAGCAATTGGTCCTACTGAAAGAGCAATTACAGGTATGATATAATCCTTCCAGTTTGCCTGATCTGCTGCTCTAAACTGAATGGGTAATCCCATATTAGAAGCATTGATCATCAGCAATGTAACGAAAACAAAAGAGGGTACCGATATACAAATCATTACTAATAAACTAATGATATAATCCGTTGGTTTATTTTTTCTAAGGGCCGCAATGATACCAAATAAGAAACCTAGAGGTGTTGCAATTAATAACGGCCATATATTAATACTTATTGTAAAAGGTATAAACCTAGTTAAGATTGTCCAAGGATTTTGTCCTACTTCATAAACAACTGATACACCCCAATTGCCTGTAAATACACCTTTAATCCAATTAAAATATTTTATTAATATCGGATCATCCCATCCTGCTTTTTTACCATATATAACTGCTTCTTCATATGATATTTTAGGATCACTCATTTGATAAAACTTAACTCTTTCTTCAAACGAAGTAGTCAGCTGTATCAAAATATATGCAAGGGTAAGTATAATGAACATTGTGAAAAATATTAGTACTATACGTTTTAAAGTATATTTTAACATCATTTTCCTCCTTTTCATTAAAATTGCGCCAATATTTCATGGCGCAATTAGTTTTTCTATTTAATATTAAATAGTAAATTTAGTAAAACATTACTTTATTCAGCTGGTTCTTCAGCTTCCATACCATTTTTCACAAATACATCACCCATTAGAGCAGAGTATAATGCATCAAATGACCAGTATTTTTCACCATCTAATACACCATCACCATCTAAATCCAAATTGATTAAAATATTAGCATTATGTGAATCAAATCCTAAACTTAATAATAATCCTGAACGATTATCATCACAGAAACATTCCATAAATCCAGCAGGATCCATTTCACCACCACTAATACCCGCTATTGCTAAGTCATATTGACCTGTCATTTGTTTTACATAATATACATCCATACCAGGTTGTGGAGAGTATACTGCTTCAAATGTTACATTTGGATATTTAGCCTTAACTTCAGCACTATTAAATAAAGTATTGTAATTTTGTACAACATATGCAAAAATAGCCTCATGTGTAGCACCATCAAAGGAAGCAATTTCAATATCTACTTTATATGGTTTTGAAGGATCAAATACGCCTTTTTCTACCATACTATCTAATGCTGAAATATAGAAACTAGTTGCAAGACTAGGTGCATATCCTAATTCATCATATAATAAGTCATAATCTAAATCTGTAAGTCCTTCATATACTTTTTGTCCCCATTCACTTTCACGATATGTAGTACTATCTACACCATCTTCTGTTGGAGTAACCATAAAATATGCATTTGTAAAATATGATGCCCAAGCAGTTGAAGTCTTTGTGATTTCTTGTACACCAAGACGATCCATACCAAAATATAGAGCCCATGTGAAATCATCTTCTTGTAAAATTGGTTTTGCTTCCCATGATCCAGTACCAAATTTAGCATCTAATTCAGCTTGTGTAAATCTATTTACTGAAAGTCTAAATGATGTAGCACCTGGAGAGAATTTTTGACTTGGCCAATTCTTATATTCATCATATGCACTTGAAGGAACTGAAGTTACATCAAGTTGTCCATTTTTGAATAATTCTAACGCAGCATTTGAGTCTTTAACAATTGTGTAACTATAATTTTCATAACCACTACGACGTACTTCTACATTTTCAGCTGCATCATTCCATACAAAGTAATTTTCATTCTTTGTGAAACGATATTCTTTACCTTTTTCCCAATAACTAATCTTATATGCACCAGATGCCATGTAAGTATCTTTAGAAGTACCATATCTAGGAGTACCATCTGCATTTAAACTTGCTTCCCAAGTTGCTTTATGAACTGGTGAATGTAAGAATCCTGCAAGACCATATTCAACATCCCATAATTTTAAACCAAGTGCAAATGTAATTGTGAAAGAATAATCATCAACTTGTTTAATTCCTACAGTGTCCCACTCTGCATTACCATCAAAATAAGCTTTTGCACCTTGGATTGGAGTACTTCCACCATAGAAATAGTTTGCTCTTTTCATATTTAATTCAGGATCTAATACTAATTTATATGTATAAATAAAGTCATTAGCATCCATCTTATCACCATTTTCCCATTTTAAATCATGACGTAAATCAAATTTCCATGTTGTATATTCATTTAAACCACTAAAATCTGCAATTGCATCACCATTTTCATCAACAGGATATGGCAATACTGAAAGCATTTCAGGTTTTACTTCCCATCCAATACCTTTACCATTATCATCTAATTTCCATTCAAATGACATCAATTGTCCTGCTGTTAAACTTAAGAAATCACTTTCAACACTATCAGCATAATTTAAATGATTAAGTGTTGCAGGATCAGCAGAAGTCCACATTCTATATGCTGGATCGCTTGCAGTACCTGCACCTGTACCAGTTGAAGGGGCAACAGCTGTAGGACCATAACCCATTAGTGGAACATATTCATCAGCAATAAAGTTAACACGTTCTGTATAAATAACTAAACCTGAATTATTGAAAATTGGAATAGATGCACCAGCATTAATTAATGCTCTTTCCATATATGCTAAAATCTTAGTTTGTGTTTCAAGTGGAGCATATTTAAAGTTATAAGTTGCACCTTCTTCACCACCTGCTAATGTACTTGAATCTCTGTGCTCAAGAACAGTTACAGATACTAATTTTGTACGAGTATCATCACTATCATTTGCTTTTACAGTAACTGTTATTGTTGCAGTACCTTTAGCAACAGCAGTAATTAATCCAGTAGCACTTACAGTTGCAACACTATCATCACTAGATGCATATGCTGTAGCAGTGAAACCATCACTAACTTTAAGTTGAGCAGTAGCTGTAGTTTCAAGTTCAACAATAGAATTGAAATCATCACCAACACCAACATTCACACCTTCAACAACATCTATTTCAAATAATATACCATAAAGTTGACCCTGTGCAACTGCAGCTGCTGAATAACTTCCATCTACATTTCCATCTTCATCTGTTACATCTTCAGCAAAAACAGCACTAACAGCATATAAACCTTTTAATGTTGGACGAACACTATTTCCATTAATAGTTAGACCAGAGTTATAATCAAAAGTATCCTCCCAAATATAGTCTAATACTACGTCATCTTTATTTAGTTCAAATTCTTCAGATGTAAAAGTAGGCTCATCGGCACCTTCTGGTGTATATGTATAAACTAATGCAACATTAAGATTATAAGTTGTACCAGTTTCAGCTGTATAAACACCTGTTGCATCTGCCTCACCAAATAATTCATCTAAATTTGTAAATACTAACTCTTTTTTACAAACTTTTTCAAGAGTATCCATATATTTATCCTTTAGAGCATCCAACTCATTTTTCGCCGCTGCTTCATTATCTTCAGCTGCTTTTAGAGCTGTTTGGGCATCTGCCAATTGCTTTGCAATAGAATCTTTATTAGCATTTGCTTCTTCTAATTGTTTTTCTAATTCAGCAATTTTATCATTTGCTGCTGCAAGTTCATCTTTTACTTTATTATTACAACCTGCTAAAGCAACAGAACAAAATACTACTAAAAGACAAATTAATAAATTTCTTTTAATATTCTTCATTAATATTTCTCCTTCATTAATAATTTTTCTAGGTTTCATACCAAGATGTTAATATTATATTATAATTATCAAAAAAAGTAAATACCTTTTTAATAGAAAACGTTTACATCTTAATTTTTTTAATTTTTTATCCTACATTTTTTTACTATTTTTACAATTTTTAGTTATAAAAAAAGAATTTATATACTAGTATATAAACTCCTACATTGTAACTATAATCATAATGATACCTACAACAAAATAAATACAACCAATACCAAAGGTTGGCCATAATAATGGTTTCTCACTTTCTTTTTTCATCTCTATGTAATCATAATATTTAAAATTATATTTAGGTGTTCTTCTAAAAAAATCTGTAAACTTTTTAAACCAAAACCCTAATACATTAAAAGCCCCAGCACTGATAACAAATTTCATCCCTGCATACAATAACATTACAATACCTGTTATGGAAAAAGCGTCAATTACAAAATGATCTATTTTAAATCTCGCAAAAAAGATACTCAAAAAAATGATAATAGAAACAATGAAATTGATAATCAAACTAATTATTGTTTTTTTATTTATTTTTTTCATTGCCTTTTTCCAATTCCTTGATACCTTTTTTTACAAAACCAGTGTATATACAAATGATACTAGATATAATCATATATGCACAACTAATAGCAGGTACAGGAGAGATTTCAACAAATATTCGAGAAGGGTAATTCGTATCAGTAATTGAGGTTATATTTTCATTGATATCTTTGAGAGGTTCGATTGCTTGATCAAACATGACTTGTAAATCATTGCTATAACTAGCCATAAATGATATTGTTGAAATAGCAACAACCAACAAAACTACAGATGACAAAATACTCATAATAAAACTTACCTTTGCATTATTAACTAGTTTAAACAATACTAATCCATATGCAAGTACTTGGGCTAAATAAAGAAATAAAAAACGAATATCTTTACTAACAGGAACAAAATTAGTACTTTCATTATTCTCCCCTATACCAAAGGCCATATTTGCAAATGTAATCTTTGAATTAATTTCAATCAATTGATTGATTGACTCTTCACCATTTTCAGTGATTCTCTCATATATTTTTCCTCTACAAACATAAGTTGAAGAAAAAATTAATAAAATCGTAATAATCGCACATATTACAATAACAAAATCTAAAATCTTTATTCTTGATTTTGCTTTATTAATTGTATGTAATTTTTCTAAATTCTTTTTCATATTATCACCTTTATAAAATATATAACATTATAACACTAATTTTTGCTCTTGTCAAATTTTAAATATATTGACATTTTATTAAAGATGAGTATAATATAAGAAAGGAGAAAACTAAAATAATGAATGAAGATAAAATAATTATCGATGAAAATAAAGAAAATATCCGTTATCACCATCGAAAAAAGCGTAGTAAAATAGCAAAAAAAATTTCATCCGTAACACCATTACTTGCTATTGTTTCCTTTTTAGCATTAGGTTTCTGTTTAAATGCTTGGCATCCTGGATGGGTTGTTTTCTTAGCTATTCCTCTTGTTGAATTAATCTTGGGAGTTTTTACCAAGGAAGGCAAAGCCAAATATGTTACAATATCTATTGTTATAAGCATTATCGGCTATTTAATATTAGGTTTTTGTTTAGATGCTTGGCATCCTGGATGGTTGATTTTCTTTATTGTACCAATTGTTGGCGTTTTAGTAGAATAAAAAACATTTGATATGGATTAGTAACACCAAAATTTCTAGTTAAGTGAACGATAGATAGTGTAAACATCGTCTAGAAATTGTGTGAATGGACCATTGATGTGAAAAGAGGAAATGCTTTTCCGATTCAGCCGCGTTAAGGCTATCGAGGATATAAAATGATATTTTATATTAAAAAAAGGTGGTACCACGAAACTTCGTCCTTTACTTTGGATGAAGTTTTTTATTTTTATATATAATAAGGAGGATTTTTTATGAAAACAATTATATCTGGTGTTCAACCATCTGGACGCCTCACTTTAGGAAATTATCTTGGTGCTATTAAAAATTTTGTTACAATTCAAGAAAATGAAAAATATGATGAATTTTTCGTTTTTATTGCAGACTTGCATGCAATAACAATTGCTAAAGAACCAATTACACTAAAACAGAGTATTCGAAAACTTGCAGCATTATATTTGGCTTGTGGACTAAATCCTGAAAAAGTAACCCTTTTTATCCAATCGGAAGTTCATGAACATGCAGAAATCGGTTATTTATTGCAAACTATCTCATATATAGGTGAACTTGAGAGAATGACACAATATAAAGACAAAAAAATAAAACAAATCGAAGGCGTTTCTAGTGCCCTATTGACCTATCCTGTTTTAATGGCTGGCGATATTCTTTTATATAATGCAAGTGATGTGCCCGTAGGACAAGATCAAAAACAACATCTAGAACTAACCAGAGTAATAGCCGAAAGATTTAATAATCGATTTGGAGAAACTTTTCCTATTCCTAAACCTATTATTACAAAAATTGGTGCTAAAATTATGTCATTGCAAGATCCAACTAAAAAAATGTCAAAATCTGATCCACTTGAAAAATCATCAATTTATTTAGATGATTCGGAAAAAAATTGCTAGTGCAGTGACGGATAGTGATGGTATTATAAAATTTGATCCAATTCATAAACCAGGTATTTCAAATTTATTATCTATTATGTCTTGTTGTACAGGAAGAACAATAGAAACTTTAGAACAAGATTTTAAAGGCATTGGCTATGGTGAATTTAAACAAGCAGTTGCCGATAGTGTTGTAAACTTAATTATCCCTATCCAACAAAAATATGAATACTTCTTAAATAATAAAGAATTACTAGATAAAATTTTAGATGATGGTGCGCTAAAAGCTTCCTCTTATGCTAGAAAAACCATTTCTAAAGTGAAAAGAAAAATGGGTCTTATAAGAAAATAAATGAAAAGACATTAGTTCTAAACTTTTCTTTTGAAAATGTTTAGCTAATGTCTTTTTTTAATCAATAATTTTTCCAGGATTTAAAATATGATGAGGATCAAAAACATCCTTAATACCTTGCATTAATTTAACTTGATTTGTACCTAAAAGTTCTTTCATATAAACTTTTTTGGCAAAACCAATTCCATGTTCACCAGAAACAAGACCACCTACTTCTTTAGCTTTTTGATACATATCATTAAATATATCATTTAATTTTTCAGCAAATACCTCATCTGAATAATTATCTTTACAAATATAGATGTGTAAATTTCCATCTCCTGCATGACCAAATGATGGAATCCTTATTTGGTATGTTTTTGCCAACTCATATGTAAATTTTATATAATTAGCAATTTCACTGCGAGGAACCACAACATCACATTCATCCATTTGAGTTGTAGAGGCTTTAATTGCTTCTAAAAAAGCTCCTCGTGCTTTCCAAACTGATTCTTTTCTTTCTTCTGTATCAACAATAAATACATCTGTTGCTCCCAATTTTTCTAAACATATATCTGCCGCAACTTGATAATTATATTTTAATTCTTCCTTATTTTTACCTTCAAAAGTAAGTAAAATATAAGAATCACTTTTAGTATCAGGAAATTTTTTCCCTAAAAATTCTTCCGCAAATAATATTGTATTTCTTTCAAAAAATTCAATTGCAGTTGGTGATACTTTGGCTTTAATTATTTCAGGAACAGCATCTAATCCCTCTTGTTCAGTTTTAAAAGGAACTAATAAACTAATACTTTCAACTGGTTTCGGTTCTAATTTCAAAATCGCTTTTGTGATAATTCCTAATGTCCCCTCACTACCAATCATAAGCTGTTTTAGAGGATATCCTGTTGAATCTTTTACAACCTTTCGTCCAAACCATTCAATATCACCATTAGGTAAAACGACTTCTATAGCCCTAACCCAATCTCTTGTAACACCATATTTAACAGCACGCATACCACCAGCATTAGTTGCAATATTTCCTCCAATTGTTGCACTTTTTTCTCCAGGATCTGGTGCATAAAAATATCCTTTGGGTTCTACATAATCATATATTTCCATTAAAAGTACCCCAGGCTCTACCGTTAGAGTCAAATTTGCTTCATCTAGTTCAAGAATTTTATTCATTTTTGAAGTATTAATAATGATACCACCATATAAAGGAACACAAGCCCCAACAAGACCTGTACCGCTACCTCGTACTACTACTGGAATATAATGTTCATTGGCATATTTCATTATTTTTGATATTTCTTGTGTATTTTTAACATAAAGCATTACTTCTGGTTTTCCCGTAACTGTACCTAACTCATCTTTTGTAAAATCTTCAGAAATATTTGTTCCCCAAATCAAATCTTCTTCACTAACAATTGTTTTCAAATAGTCTAAATCTTCTTGATTGATTTTATTATATTTTATGTTTTTCATAAATCCTCCTATATTAAACCCTTATCCTTTTTTATATTGGAAATTAAACAAGGAACAACTTTATAAATATCACCTACAATACCATAGTGTGATACATCAAAAATAGCTGCTGAAGGATTATCATTCACCGAAATAATCAACTCACTACCATTCATACCAGCAGTATACTGAACAGCCCCACTTATTCCTAAATTGATGATTAATTTAGGTGCAACGGTTCTACCACTTAATCCGATTTGAAATTTGGCATC
>ENA-OPFM01000190-OPFM01000190.1-human-gut-metagenome-genome-assembly--contig:-NODE-190-length-13630-cov-2.476611_pt1 | contig 13630 bp, 9 predicted proteins | sample MGYA00241716_ERZ501563 | MGnify/ENA primary metagenome ERZ501563 (study PRJEB25962, sample SAMEA2042433) | human gut metagenome | biome: human gut; feature: human-associated habitat; material: faeces... | reverse complement strand
CCACTTTCGTTTACATTATTGATATCTTTATAAATGTTTTCAAAGATGGCTAAAATCTCATCTTTAGTATATTTAGTACCATCAGTTTTTTGCCAACCAGTATTTAAATAATTTAAGTCAATATTATTACTTGTCATAAAATAATTAGCTTCATTACGAGAATCAAATCTAATAATAATCAAATCATTAGTTTTACGATAAGTGTTTTCAAACGCTTTTTCGATATCTTCATCTTTAAAATAATCTTCTTCCATATGATCTTTAAAGTATTTTTTACCATATTCTAATCTACGATATACTAAACGATAATATGTTTCATAATAATTATCATCTTCAGGGTTTTTGCTTAATCCCGATAAGATTAATTCATCAAGAAATTTTTGTTTTACTTCATCCGTTTTTTCTTCATCACCATAAATGATTTCATCTAAATATTCTTGGAATCCTTCTTCATCACTTAAAGCTGGAAGAAGTGCATCATCAACCATATTTAACAAAACTTCAGTTCCATAAGAATTTAGTAATTGATAATAAACATCTTTTTTTGTAATTGTATAATTACCAATTTTTAAGTACGTTCCTGTTGGATCAGAAAGTGTTGGAATAAGACGATTTTTATCTTTGGAACATTTTTTACAACTTGCACAAACCATTACAGCACAAATTGCTAATATAATAACAATAAATCTTTTAAAGTTTTTCATTTTAAGTACCATCCTATTTCTCTTCTGCATAGCTTTCAAGTAGATAATCAATGTAGAATAATAATTGATCCTTATTGAAACCTTCTGCAAATGTCATAGAATCAAGATCTGCTTTTAATTTATTGGCAAGTTCTTTTTCGACAATGTAGGTTTCAACTTCTGTTTTAGCACTATCATACCAAGCTGTACATTTTGCACTTATATCTTCATCTAATGTATAAGTCTTATTTTCATCATCAAAGTCTTCTAAATCTAAACCTAATTTTTCCATTAATTCTTTTACTTCTTTAGCATATTCATCAACTTTAACTTCTAATTGTTTAATTTGTTCTTTATAAGAAGTTACTGCAGTTTCATTACCAGATGCACTTTCTAAATTCTTTTTAGCTGTTGTTAAACTAGATTGAGTTTCAGTAAGTTTAGTTGATGCTTCATATAATTTGATTTCATCTTCAGTAGGTTGATCAACAAAGTCATACGCTTTTTCAACAGCTACAGCATGGAAACCATAAGAAGTAGCAAAAGCATAATTTTGATCTGTATTTACGATATTATATTTTAAAGCCTCAACAATTGGATTAGTATAATTAGTATCATCTTCAGCAGCTTTTGAGTCATAAACAAGACCATTATCATTAGCATAATTCCACATTTCAAGCATTACATCTTTGAATTCTTCAACTAAAGAAGATGTGTGATCATAATTAGCAGATTTTTCAAATTTAATTTGTAAACCAGCAACTTTATATTTACCAAAGGCTTCTTCTAAAGTAGTTGGATTATTTACCACTTCATATTTAGCATCTTTGTAAACAGTAACTACTTCTGTAAGTTTATCTGAAATTGTACCAGTTGCTAAAACTTCATCATATCTTGTCATGATTAATGTTGCAAGTTCTTCGGCAAGTTCAATTTGTTCAGGAGTCCAATTTTCTTCAGTTACATCATCTTTATTGCTTTCAACAAGTTTGGTATCTGGAGTGCCATCATAATCATAATCAACAGAAATGATTAGATTCATTACATCAACTTTATAAACTTCATCTTGCGCTTTTTCCATTGCTTCTTTAATTCTTTCAAAATTATACAGTGATTCAGTATATTTTTCTAAAACATCAATGTAAATTTTACCACCATAATTTCGATTAATTAATAGTTCTTTTTCAGAATTGGCACCAAAATAATCATGAATAAAGTTTTTCCATCCATATGATGCAGGGAAATTAGGGATATATCCATAATATGCAAGATATGCATACGTAAAATAATCAAGTTCAAAATTTTGTTTAAAAGAAGAAATATCGGATTTTAATAAAGATTTAATATAGTCTTTATCTTCAATATCTTTCCAAGGGTTAAGAGATGTATTAAAATCACTATTAATAATATAATATTGATCAACATAAGATTTAACATAAGTTGCACCATATTTTGCTTCCATTTCAGCAAATAATTGATCAGGTGTGATTTCTAAACCATCTACTACCGCAACTATTTTTTTCTTGTTCTTACGACTAGTTTTATATTCATCGAAATCTGTTTCACTTAGAGTTGTACTATAGAAAGTATTATAGTTATATTCATAGATAGCCTCAATAAATTTATCATAAATTTTTAGACCACTTTCTTGACGTCTAACATAATACATTCTTTCAATATTAGCTTTTTCATTTTCGCCAACTTTATATAAATCTTCTGTCATTTGTTGAATTACTTCATCACGAGAATTTTCTAATGTTGGTTCTTCACCTTCGCCAAGTTTGATAAATAAACAATAATAATCGCCAACACTTTCAAGTTTTACGGAATAAGATTTATAGAATTCTGCCGCATCATCAGAATAAGTTAATTTCGTAGAAGTAGAAGTTAGATATGCAGCATAATCACTATCGTCTGTTACTTCCCAAATAAACTGAGAATATTTAGAAATATCATTATTTAAAGTAAAGTTGTAGTCTAAAACTACATCTAAGGCATCAACCACAACAGTTTTGGTTTCTTCTTTTTCAGAATCATCAGAACTGGTTGCGGTAACTTCAATTTTATAAGTTACTTCAAGAGTTGTTTCACCAAATTTTATAATACCTTTGATTGTTTGTGAAAGTTTAGAAGAAGTACGAGTAACTGTTATGATACCAGTTTCACTATTTAATTTAAAGTTTTCTTCGTCAACGGCTTCCCACTCAATTGTAGCATTTTTATCACTGCCATTAATTACAACTTCTAGTGGTAAATTTAAATCGCCTTTAATTGTGGCATATTTTTTCATTTGCTCATCTAAAGCAACCTTTACTAATTGTAAAGTTCTTGCTTCACTGACTGATGTTGTATAATAATCGCTTGTAATAATTGCCTCACCATTATTGGTATAAGCCCAAACTTCGTTGTACATACCAATAAATGCTGCAATCACTTCATCTGGTGTTAAGTAATCGTGAAGAGTAGGATATTCTTTTACTTCAGGATCATAGGTTGATTTTACCCATCCAGCAAGTTGATTAGTAGATGAGGTGGATTTAGAGGCATCAGGATTAATGCCATACTTTTTCATCATTGCATCAGCAGCAGCTTTGCTAGTAAAAGGAATAAACAAGCCAGTTGTTGTTTTTCCAAAATTATCTTCAAAGTATTCTTCAATATCCTCATCATCGAATAAGCCAGTTTTACCATTATCTATGCGATCTTGTTCATATCTTTTTAGATACTCGGCTTTGGCCCAAACTTCTTTTGCATATTGTAAACGATAATAATCTTTTACCTTTGTCCATACTTTGCTCGTATAGGCATCGTATGCACTATTTTCATCAGCATCCGCTTTGGTTATGACACCAGTTATGATTAAGGATTCAATGACATCATCCCATTCTTTTTGTTTATCACCTTTAAAATCTTCACCAAAGATATCATTTTCAATATAAGGAATTAAATCTTCATCTTTTACCTTTGCGATTTCATCTTTGTAAAGATAGGTGTCAATTAAACGAGTTAATTCAACTACTCCATAATCTTTTTTTAAAGCATCATATATCGTTTGCTTTGTTACATTTAAATTGCCAAATTGTAAATAACTTTCCTCACCATTACTTAATTTTGGTGTTTTACTGTTTGTTGCATTAACAATAACAATTGTTATGGCAATTACAATAATTAAAGAAAGTCCTATTACAACAGGCAATAGTTTCTTAAAAATTTTCATCTTTTTTGTTTCCTTTCTTGAAATTAAAAAATTTTTAACGTTTATATTTTACCATTTTTTATAAAAAAATTCAACTTATAAAAGCTATTTTTAATAACTAAATACAACTTTTTTTAAAAAAGATGGTCAAATGTGAAATTAATGTGAAATTATTCTAATAGGCAAAAGTAATAGTCATATAAAAAAAATCTTCATAAATTAAGAGTGTAAAATGATAGCTCATTATCAATAGTGAAAGGGGGAAGAATGATGAATCAATGCCGTGGTGAATATGGGTATGCTTTCATATTAGTTCTATTTATTTTACTTGCTATTATTGGCGCATGCTGGGGATTCTAACATGAAACCTTTTATTAAGCCTCTTGAAAAAGAGGTTTTTAATTTTTTTATTTATTATTATCTAGTTTGCTAAAATCTTGCATTTATGATATAATTTATTATTGGTGAGGGAATATGGAAATTATTGTACTAGCAAGTGGCTCTAAGGGTAATGCCACATATATTCAAACAAAAAACAATAAAATTTTACTTGATGCGGGAATTAGTTATTTGCAAATAAAGAATCGACTTTTATCAAAGGGTATTTTATTAGATAAATTAGATGCAATTTTAATTACCCATGAACATACTGATCATATTAAATATTTAATCAGTATTGCAATGAAAACAAAAGCTAAAATTTATTTAAGTGAAGAAGTATATAAAATTTTAAATGTAAGACTAAATGGGGGCTTAAATGATTTATCGGTTTATTTTATTAGAGAAAATAATCGTTATGATTTCAATGATCTTTTTGTCGTCCCAATGAAATTATCACATGATGCTAGTTGTTGTTTTGGATATTTGTTTAAAGAAAAAGGTCCGGGTAATAAAACATATGGTTATATTACTGATACTGGTTATATACCAGAGGAATATCTATCCATAATTGCTAATTTACAAGTTATTTCAATTGAATCGAATCATGATGTTCAAATGTTAAAAGAGAGTAAAAGAACTTGGCCATTGATTCAAAGAATTTTGTCTAATAATGGTCATTTATCAAATATTCAATGTTCAAATTATTTAAGGGGTTTGAATTATCAATATGTTAGAGTAGTCATTTTATCCCATTTAAGTGAGGAATGTAATTTAGAAAGTTTGGCCTATAGTGAAGTAGTGAAAGTATTTGATGGACAAATTCCATGTCAAATTCAAATTGCCAAACAACATGAGGCACTACCAATAATTGAGGTTAAATGATGATTAAGATAATTTGTATAGGCAAACTGAAAGAAAAGTTTTTAGTAGATGGCGTTGATGAATATAAAAAAAGAATTGAAGGTTTTCAAAAACTTCAAATATTAGAATTAAAAGAGTATAATACTTCGGATATTTCAAAAAATATTGAAAATGAAGGATTTGAAATTTTAGAAAAAATAAATAGTGATGAACATCTTATTACTTTGGAAATTTTGGGGAAGAAATTTGATAGTATCACTTTTAGCAAATATTTAGAAAAACAGTTTATCTATGGTGTATCTAAAATTACTTTTGTTATTGGTGGTTCAAATGGATTAAGTGAAGAGGTAAAAAAACGAAGCAATCTTCATTTATCTTTTTCAGATATGACTTTTCCTCATCAATTAATGAGATTAATATTAATGGAACAATTATATCGAGCATTAACGATTGTGAATCATAAAGAGTATCATAAATAGGAGGTTGTTATGAACGTTGTATTGAGTATAATTTATTATATTTGTATTGTAGCTTTTATGTTTGGCTACATTGTATGTTTTATTATTAATTTAATTCGAGCTATTAAAGTAAATAATAGTATGAAAGAAGACTACAGTAAGGTTAACGCCAAGGTTGTGGAAGTTATTCATGAAAAAAAACGTGTATATGTTAAAGTGGAGTATGTATCTCCTACTAATTTTGTTAAATTTGTTGATTATTTTGAATTTACAGAAAAATCTTTTAATGATCAATATTATGTTGACCAAGAATTAGAAATTTATTACCCTAAAGTTGATGATTTAAAAAGAGTTACTTGCTTTCCAACCTATTTAGAAGGCAATAAAATTAAAATAAAAGCTGCACCACTTGTGACAGATGCTTTTTTAGCAATTGTCGGTATTTTTATGACTGGTTGGTTTACGACTTTGATTATCAAATCAGGTGGATTTAACATTTTTAATTCAACGAATACTAATCCTGAAAATTTATTCAATTGTGCAAGTTTTTCATCAATTCTTGTGTATATGTTACCACTTTTTATGTATATTACAACGATTCCTTATTTAATTGAAAGATTAACGACTGCTTCAAAAGAAGAAAATCAAAATTATTTAAAGTTATATGGTGCTAAATGTATGGCAGAGGTAAAAACATTTAAATTTGGTCGTAATAAAGATGCTAAAGGGAATAAAGAATCTTTAATTGAAATTGAATTTTATAATAATAAAGGTGAACTTATTAAAGCCAATTTAAATTCATTTATGTATACTGAAACGCAAGAGCAATATATCAACATTTTATATGATTTAAAAAATCCTAAAAATGTTGTTTATATGAGAAAGTAAAATGAATAAGTTTAAACTTGTTGCTCCCTATCAACCTATGGGTGATCAAATTGAGGCAATTCAACATTTAACGCAAAATATTGAACTTGGCATTAGTGAGCAAACTTTGCTTGGTGCAACCGGAACAGGAAAGACATTTACGATTGCAAATGTGATAGCTAATGTTAATAAACCAACAATTGTGCTTGCTCATAACAAAACTTTAGCAGGACAACTTTATGCAGAACTTAAAAGTTTATTTCCAGAAAATCGTGTAGAATATTTTATTTCCTATTATGATTATTATCAACCTGAGGCTTATGTTCCAAGTAAAGATATGTATATTGAAAAAGATTCTAGCATTAATGATGAAATAGACCAGATGCGTCATGCCGCAACCCAAAGCATTTTAGAGCGAAGAGATACCATTATTGTAGCCTCTGTTTCTTGTATTTATGGAATTGGAGATCCTGAAGATTATGAAAATTCTATGTTGGTATTGAGAAAAGCAGAACACCTGAAAAGAGAGGTTCTTTTAGAAAAATTAGTATCTATGCAATTTGTTAGAAATAATATGAATTTTGAAAGAGGGACTTTTCGGGTTAAAGGTGATAATGTAGATATTTTACCTACTAGTGAGAGTAATAATGGTATTCGGGTAACTTTTTTTGATGATGAAATTGAACGTATTGCCTATTTTGATACTACAACCGGTAAAGTAACGAAATTAACAGATGTTGTTTCAATTTTTCCTGCAACCCATTTCGTTTTAAATGATGCTAAAAAAGAAGAGGCAATTAGAAGAATTGAAGAAGAATTACAAGAGCGAATAAAATATTTTAACGAACGGGGACAATTATTAGAGGCTGAACGAATTGAACAAAGAACAAAATATGATATTGAAATGTTAAAAGAAATTGGCAGTTGTAGCGGAGTTGAAAATTATTCTAGACACTTAAGTTTAAGAAAAGCAGGTGAAACTCCATCTGTTTTGCTTGACTTTTTTGGTGAGGACTATTTGATGGTCATTGATGAGTCACATGTAACGATTCCACAAGTTAGGGGTATGTTTAATGGTGACCGTAGTCGCAAACAAACTCTTGTGGATTATGGTTTTAGATTACCATCGGCTCTTGATAATAGGCCATTAAATTTTGAAGAATTTGAACAAAAAATAAAACAAGTCATATATGTTTCAGCTACACCAGGAGATTATGAACTCAAGCGTAGTTATGAAATTGTTGAACAAATTATTAGACCAACTGGTTTACTTGATCCTTTAATTGAAGTAAGAAAGACTAAAAATCAAATTGATTTTATAATGGCTGATCTCAAAAAACAGATCAGTAAGCATGAAAGAACTTTAATTACGACTTTAACAATTAAAATGAGTGAGGATTTAACTGCTTATTTAAAAGAAAATGGAATTAAAGTTGCCTACTTACATTCAGAAATTAAGGCTTTAGAAAGATTAGAAATTATTCGAAAACTTCGTCAAGGAATTTATGATGTATTAGTTGGTATTAACCTTTTAAGAGAAGGATTGGATATACCTGAGGTTAGTTTGATATGTATTTTAGATGCAGACAAAGAAGGTTTCTTAAGAAGTGAGCGTTCTCTTATTCAAACTATTGGAAGGGCTGCTCGTAATAAAGATGGACGTGTGATTATGTATGCTGATACCATTACGGAATCTATGCAAAAAGCAATTGATGAAACTAATCGAAGAAGACATATTCAAGAAGAATATAATCGTCTGCATCATATTACACCGACAACAATTAAAAAGGAAATTGGTGAAAGTTTATCGATTGAATCAGATAATATCAATGAAAATATCAATGAAAATATTAATGAAATAATCAGTGTTGAAACCTTTAAAAAGGCATCCAAAATTGAACAAAAAAATATTATTGCAACTCTTGAAAAACAAATGAAGGAGGCGGCAAGTAAACTTAATTTTGAAGAAGCGATGAGTATTAGAGATATTATTTTTGAATTAAAAGCAGGTGGAAAATAGTGGAAAATAAAAAAATAAAAGTCATTGTTGGTTTATCTGGGGGAGTAGATAGTAGTGTTGCTTTACTTAAATTGAAAGAACAAGGATATGATGTAGAGGCTATGTATATGCGCAATTGGGATTCTGCTATTAATAATGATGTTCTTGGAAATCCTGATTTAATGGATGAAGTATGTCCACAAGAAAGAGATTATCAGGATGCTAAAAAAGTAGCTCATCAATTAGGAATTCAATTGCATCGCGTTGATTTTATTGAAGAATATTGGGATTCAGTTTTTAGTTTTTTCTTGTCAGAATATAAAAAAAATAGAACACCTAATCCAGATATTTTATGCAATAAAGAGATAAAATTTAAGACATTTTTAGATAAAGCCATTGCACTTGGAGCCGATTATATTGCAATGGGACACTATGCGAGAGTGATTCATGATGGTGACAAACACTATTTATTGAGAGGAATTGATGAAAATAAAGATCAAACATACTTCTTATCACAGCTTAGTTCTGCACAACTTGCTAAAGCATTATTTCCTATAGGAGATATGTTGAAACCATCAGTTAGAGAACTTGCGAGAAAATATCAATTGGTGGTTGCTGATAAAAAAGATTCAACAGGAGTATGTTTTATCGGAGAAAGGAACTTTAAAGAATTTTTAATGAACTACATCCCAGCTACTCCTGGTGAAATAATATCGACTGATGGTAGAATTGTAGGTCATCATGATGGAGTAATGTATTATACAATTGGTCAAAGAAGAGGTCTTCATATTGGCGGTCCTGGCGAGGCTTGGTTTGTATGTGGAAAAGATACAACCAAAAATCAACTCATTGTTGGTCAAGGTAAAGATACAGAACTTTTATATGCGAATCGTGTTATTGTAACCGATGTGAATATAATCAATGGAACTTTTAGCAATAATCAAAAAATGACGGCAAAATTTAGATATCGTCAACCAGATGAAGAAATTACGGTATCTTGGGTGAATGAAAATACTTTAGAGGTAAAATGTAGTAGACCAGTTAAAGCGATTACTCCAGGTCAGGCTTGTGTGTTTTATGATGGTGAGTACTGTCTTGGGGGCGGGACGATTGATAAAGTTTATATGGATAATATTTTAAGAAAATATTAAAAAACAAACGTGTTTAATCAACTATGAAGCAAATTAAGCACGTTTGTTATAATTTATAGTATAGAAGGAGGTTGTAGATTGGAAAGCATTAGTGGTATTATCACAAAAATTAATTATTATAATCCCGAAAATGGGTATACAGTAGTTATTTTAGAACTTGATTATAAAGATAAAACAATTGCGATGAAAAAAAGCAAAATTGTTGGTAATACAATTGCATTAGTTGGTTATTTTGATCGGGAACCTCATGAGATGGAAGAATATACTTTTAATGGTGACTTTGTCAAAGATCACAATTATGGATTACAATTTAGATTCAATCGTTTTGAAAGAAAGGCTATCAAAACGGAACAAGGAATGATTAGTTATTTATCTAGTGATATGTTTCCAGGCATTGGTCCTAAAATTGCCAAAACGATTGTTGAAAAATTAGGGTTAAATTGTTTGACTCTTATTAAAGAAAATGAAGATGCTTTAAAAGAGATCAATCTAACAGACAAACAAAAAGCCATCATTAAAACAGGGATAATTAGTGATGAAATTAACCAAGAAACAATAGTTTTTTTCTTAGATAATGGTATTTCAATGGATATGGCTCACAAAATCATTGCTGTTTTTGGGGATATGGCAAAAGAAATTGTACTAGAAAATCCCTATGTATTGATGGAAAAAATTGAACGATTTGGTTTTAAAAAAAATGATGCGTTTGCTTTAGAAATCGGTATTAAAGAAAATAGTATTGTTAGATTAAAGGCATTAATAACATATGTTTTGCAAGAAACTTTATATAGTGTTGGAAATAGTTATATTGCCAAAATTGATTTATATGATTATACAGTTAAATATTTAGGGCAAGATATTGATGGAGATCTATATGATAAAGTGTTAGAAAACCTTGCTTCTAATAAGAAAATTTATATAGATATAGATAAAAATATTTTTGATTATAAAATGTATATTCAAGAATTAGAATTGGCATCAGAATTATCTAAAATGCTAAAAGGTAAAAGAGATCTTAATCAAAAAATGCTAAAGTATGATGAAAAAGAGATCAATAAGAATTACTATAAAATTAAATATAACTCGCATCTTGAATTCAGTAAAGAACAAGAAAATGCCATTTTAAGTGCTTTTACCGAACCTGTTATCATTATTACAGGAGGACCTGGTACAGGTAAAACGACAATTGTTAAAGCCATTATTGAAATGTATTTGAAACTTAATAAAGACAATACAGCAGTAGCGGATTATATTGCATTACTTGCGCCAACCGGAAAAGCGGCTAAAAGGCTCAAAGAATCAACTCAAATGGCAGCAATGACTATTCATAAATATTTAGGTTATATGGGAGGGAATAGTTTTACTTATTCTAAATATCATAAAACTTCTGCAAAATTAATTATTGTTGATGAAGCTTCCATGATGGATTTGCCACTGGCATCAAGGTTGATAACCTCAATGCAAGATGATGCAAGACTTATTATTGTTGGTGATGTGGATCAACTTCCAAGTGTTGGTCCAGGACAAGTTTTAAAAGATTTAATTGATTCAAGAGAAATTAAAACAATTAGACTTACTAAAATCCATCGTCAAGCTGAAAATTCCAGCATTATTCAACTGGCTCATCATATCAATGAAGGAGTTCTTCCCGAAAATATTTTAGATAAATTAAGTGATCGCGTTTTTATTGCTACGGATAATTCTCATTTATCATCCATTTTAGTTGATGCTACTTCAAGATATATTTCTAGAGGATATGATATAAAAAAGGATCTTCAAATTCTTATTCCGATGTATAAGGGTGAATGTGGAATCAATGAAATAAATTCTAAAATTCAAGATCTTGTTAATCCTTTGAAAGATGAACAGGAACAAATAAAACATTATGGACAAGTTTTTCGTCAGAATGATAAAGTAATTCAATTGGTAAATAGAGCCGAAAAAGGCATTATGAATGGCGATGTTGGTTATATCGATTCTTTTATTTATAAAGATTTAAAAATTATTGGATTAAGGGTTGCTTTTGATCAGAATATCATTGAATATACAATTGAAGAATTAGAAGATCTTAGTTTGGCATATGCAATTAGTGTTCACAAAGCTCAAGGTGGTGAATTTGACATTGTTATTATGCCTATTTCTTCTAAACATTTTATTATGTTGAAACGTAAGTTGATTTATACTGCTATTACAAGGGCAAAAAAGATTTTAATTCTAATTGGTGATGTTCAAATGATGCAACAAGGAATTAGAAAAATTGAAAATAATCGAAAAACTATTTTGAAAAATAAACTTATTGAATATATAAATACGAATGTCAATGAAGATAATCCCAAACAAACTAGTGAAAAAATTATTGAAGATGATGATGAACTAGGTAGTATTTTCAGCGAATTAAAAGCAAGTGATTTTGATAATTTTAATTCATAATATTGGAAAAAATTTTTTTGTATTTTTGGTAAAAACTATCTCATAATAATATTGCATAAAGAAAGTATCTTGATTCGTTATTAGGAGAACATATAATATTCCCTTTGTTTAGAACTATTAACTAGACAGATAAAATCTACTTATGCTACTTTAGTCAAAGAGGTGACAAATATGAAATCATCAATCGTTCCGTACGCGGCTGGAGCAATGACGGTTTTAGGAGTATGGTTATTTGCTTCTAACAAACAAAAAATTGACAAACTTGTGAAAAATGTAAGTGAAACAATGGACCAAATGCTCCAAAAATGCAAAAAAACGTTACAAGAAGATAGCTGCTCTTGTAACAATTAACAAAAATAAAAGTTGCTATTTTATTTTTGAAAAAAGTATAAACAATAATGTTTATACTTTTTTATTTTTCAATGTTAAATATAAATAATCAAAAGACCAACAATTAACCCCATAATGATTGCAAAAGCAGGGGCTTTAGAGCGATGCATCAATAAAGCTTGAGGAATAATTTCTCCGTAAACAACATAAAGCATGGCACCACTAGCAAAACTCAAAGAAAGTGATAAGCCAATTGGACCAACATCACCAATCGCATAACCAATAAAGGCGCCAAGAACTGTAGGAAAACCAGAAAGGGCAGTTAAAAAAACAGCCTTCATTTTACTCATTCCTCCACTAATTAAAGGAACACTGATTGCCATTCCTTCTGGAATATTATGTAGACCAATTAATACGGCCATCACAAGAGCACTACCAGTTAAAGCATCATTAGCAATGGAGGCAGAAGCCCCAATTGTCATTCCCTCTGGAATATTGTGAAGAGCAATCGCACAAACCATAATAATTCCTGCTGTAAACAAAGCACTTTTTGAATCATTATTATTTTTATGGACTTGGTAGTGGTCAGCATGGATTAATTCATCTAAATCATCAGCAGTTTTTGGATGATTAAAAGGTTTATTTACTTCTTTTTCAGTTTTTTTATCAATATAATAATTTAAAAAGTATACAATAAAATAACCAAGGAGTAATCCAGCAATAACAATAAAAATGTTTACTTCCATATTCGTAGTTGGAAAAATAGCATTTTGGAGTAAATCAAAACAAACAATACTAGTCATTACCCCTCCTGCAAAACTTAATAGAAGAGATACCGTTTTATCAGAATTCTTTTTAAAAAGAGCACCAATTAACCCACCAAGACCAGTACCAACTACACCGGATATAAATGTTGTGATAAAAATAGTTAGCAATATTGACATAAAAACCTCATCAGTATTTTAAATAATTATACTAAAACTATGCATTTTTTTAAAAATATATGCATCGTTTTTTATTTTAAAACCTTAATAAAACAATAAATATAGTATTTGAATCAAATGGAATGTTCTTTTTACAATATATTTGACTATTTTTGTATTTCTTGATATAATTGACGCATATATTAAAAAAGGAGTTGAAGAAAAAATATGGATCCACTGGTCCCCTTGTCGTATAGTAGTTATTTAACTAATACGACTAATCATTTGTCTTTAATATGGGCAATTGTTGTATTGTTACTTGGTAGTGCTTTCTTTTCGGCTGTTGGAACA
>ENA-OPFM01000163-OPFM01000163.1-human-gut-metagenome-genome-assembly--contig:-NODE-163-length-16427-cov-3.636880_pt1 | contig 16427 bp, 14 predicted proteins | sample MGYA00241716_ERZ501563 | MGnify/ENA primary metagenome ERZ501563 (study PRJEB25962, sample SAMEA2042433) | human gut metagenome | biome: human gut; feature: human-associated habitat; material: faeces... | reverse complement strand
ACTCCAACGTTAGCAATTAGTGGTACTGGATTTACATTAAGTGGAACTACTGTTACAGCTTCAAAGAATAATGTTGCAGCTCGAACTGCTATTGTAACTGCTTCATATTCTGGAGGTACTTCTAAATCTGTTACTATTACTCAATTAGCTGGGCCTGATGGTATTGGTTATATGCAGATTGAAGGTAATGGTGTTGACCACTATATTTTCCAAGTTGGTCGTACACCAAATACTCGTTCTAATGATGTTCAAACTTTATCAGAAGAACCTGCTGAAGTTGAAACAGAAACTAAATCTGAAAGTTTGTTTGCTAAAATTAAACGTATTGTTACTAATCTTAATTAATCAAAAATTATGGCTTTATCCAAATCTGCTTTGAAAGCAAAATTTGTCACTGGTGCTATACCAACTCAAACTGATTTTGCCAACCTTGTTGATGGTATGTTAAGTATGCCATTGGGGGAGGGACTGGTGATACAACAATAAACTTCGGAAAAGGTGATAGTTCCGATAGGATTTTTGTTAATGCTTTTCGATATTTTTATGGTGTTGATGAATCATTTTTTCCAATTGGTTCTTATGATGAAACTGAAAGTACAAATCTTATTTCAGTAATTATTAAATTTACAGATAATTCATTAGCTGGTGTTGATTGGAATATTACTTATCATATATTAGACCAATCTGATAGAAGGTCTTTATATGAAGAAGTTGGTAGTATAAATGAAGCTGATGAAGAATCTATTTATAATTGGATTCGAGGTGCTAATCTTCCTTATTATAATATCGAAAACAAATTTAATAATAATCTTTCTCCTCGAACTATCGTTATTAATGATAGCACTTATATTTGTTGGCCTGTTAAACAAAATAATGAATGGTATGTAGGAACTGTGTGGGAAATGGAAGTCGATATGGGTGGTTCAAATAGTCTATATCGTTATTATCCCATTGGTAATTCTCAAACCAAATGGAATGTTTCAGACCAGCAAGTTGTTGATGACTTAAAAAGAAAATGGAATAGAGCCAACGTTTAATATTAAACTCTGACTGTTATTAGTAATAATAGTTAGAGTTTAACTGATATATGTCAAACTTTAACTATTATTACTATGACTATTGAACAAATTAAAGCCTTGTTTCAAACTGGGAAAATTCCTACACAAGCTAATTTTGAAAATTTGATAAATAAAATTCCAAATAGTGACTTTGTATGGGGGGGACAATACATTAAATTTTACTAACCCACTAATCCTAATGTACTTGGTTATAGATTTGTTAATATTGATGATGCAAGTTCATATATATTTATAGGATTATATGATGCTAATAATGCAGCTTATGTACCTTATATTATTATGAGATGTCTTACTGGTTCACCTTCAACATATGGTAATACTCCACCTGTTAATTACACTATTCTTACATCTGAGTTAATGACTAAAATGTACAATGCAGTTGGTAATATGCACTCAGCTACTGATGAGGATATTGTTAGCGCAATACCTTCATAGGCTGAATGGTGTACCGTTGGTTATAACATGTTGAGTGCTACACATCGAATTGTTAAAAATCTTTTATCAGAAGAACATTTCTTTAGAACAATTGATGGTAATAATCAAATCTATTTTAGAGTGGTATATTCTGATTTGAGTTATAGTGTACCAATGATAACAAACGCCATTAGAATAAGTTTCTCTGGTGGTACTTATACTGTATATAATTATATTTTGAAAACTATTAATAGTGTTATTGATTTCAATAATTATAAGCTAACGCTCAATGACATTATGCATAGCAATGATATTCAAACTACCAAAGTGTTGAATTTTATCAATACTTATATGAAAGATATTAATATTATAAATTAAAAGTTAAATCACGTTTGACTTTTAATTGTTATAAATAATTTACTTAATCTTAAATCAGGTACAAATTATGACAAATTTATTAATAATACAAAAATATTCAATTATATTATGGCAACTAAAAGTCAGCTTAAACAATATTTTGAAACAGGTAAAATACCTACACAAGCTCAATTCGGTGATCTTATAGATTCTATATTTAATATTATTGGTTCACCTGATGGTAGTTTAAATATAAATAGTGATGAAGATAACATTAAACTTTCTATAAAGAATTATAGAAGTTTACATGGTGTATATATGTCTCAATTATCTGTTAGTCTTCATTTATTTTTTAATAATGATATTAAAAATGGTACAAAACCAGTTCCAATATTTATCATATTTAGTACTGTAAATAATTTAACTGATTCTGTAGGTGCTGATGTTAAGTATGCTGTTCCGAATGTCACCTTACTTAAAAGTATGACAGATGATAAGTTGGATTATCTCACTGCAAGTTTGGATGTTATCATTCAAAGATTTACTGCTCTTAAGATTACATATTATGATTTAGTACCTAAAGAAGAAGTAAAGAAACCTTCCATTGTAACACTTATGTATGTTGATACTGATGATACCAATTATATATATAATTGCTTTATGAGTATGGGGAATGATAATTCTATAGTACCAATTTGTATGCATAGGCTTGCTAAATTAAGACATGTTGAAGATAATGTGTATTCAGGTAGTATGTATATTTTATACAGAACTGCTTATAATGATATGACAGTAGAATCTGAATGGAAAAAGATAATGGAGTTACAAGGTTATGAAGATGGTGTAGTTATTGATGATAGCGGAGTTGTTGAATATTTTATGAATACTGTATATATCTATTGTTATAAACAAATTGAAATAAGAGTATGATTAAAGTCTATTGTAAATTCCTACCGTTCAAAGGGTATTTATGTATGACAATATTATGGTGGTTAATTATACGAACTGAATATAAAGATAAAATTACTGAAACTGTTGAACGACATGAAACTGTTCATAGTTATCAGCAAATTACTCTTTTTGCTACAAGTTTTTTGGTTAGTATCATATTAAGTCTTACTACAAATGTTTCTTGGTGGGGATTACTTGCTACTCCTGCAATTCCTTTATTAGCTTATGTTGTTAGTTGGATAATTGAAATTATATTACCTCCTTATAACCGAGCTTATAAAGATATTTGTTTTGAAGGTGAAGCAAGAAGTTTAGAATTTGATAAAGATTTTAGAAAGAAATTGTTTCCTTTTAGTTTCTTAAAATATATTCCAAATAAGAAATATGGTGGTCGATGAAATTGATGAATAGTAAATGGAACAACTCGTAGGACATTTTGTTGAGTTATTCAGTACTCATTTCGATTTATCATTTATGCTTTGTGTGAATGTTTTAACATATATACTTATTAAAGCAATAGATGATATTAATGGTGATAAATTTGTTGGCACATGGACTAAACGACTGGTTATGTTAATTAGTTGTTTTGCTATTGCCGCAGGATATATAGCAGGTGGATATGAAAATACTACAATTCTTATTAATTCTGCTATTCTTGCACCAGTTGCTTGGAGTTGGATATTCAAACCTATTCTAAAAAAGATTGGTGCTGATTATAAACAAAATCATTAATTAATTAAGATGATTACTACTATGGCATGTGGTGGAAAGAAAGGTGGTAAAAAGACCACTGGTAAGAAAGTAAAGAAATAAATTGTTAGTAATATAACAATTTATATTGTTAAAGATTGAATTGAAATGGTGAGAGGTGTTACTAATGTAGCACCTCTTTTTTATAGTGAATATGGTGGGAAATCGACTATTTTAACGTATATTTGTTAGTAGCCCAATATAATATACCTATTAATATTAATCCTCTTATACGCCTATCTATGTTCGATTATACAGCTATTATAGTAGCTATAATAACATCCATAAGTACGATTGCTGGTATTTATCTAAAAGAATGGTTATTTCCTAAACGTAAAGAACAAAAACTTACTATTGAAAAAAGTAATTGTTATATAGAACTTGATAAGATATGTGCTTCTATTCGAGATACTATTCATGCTAATGCTGTTTATATTGCTTATTTTCATAATGGCGGTCATTTCATTAATGGTGTAGAAATGGATAAATACACTGTTGTTGGTGAAGATTATGATTGTTGTATAGTATCTTATAAGAAATCTTTTAATGATGTTCTTGTTAATAATTTTCCTTATTTATTTCATAATCTTCTTGTTAGAAATCGTCATTATTGTAATGATGTTAGTAAACATAAGTTTCAAGATAGATGTTATAAAGATGAACTTGAAAGTAGAGGTATGAAGTCTGCTTATACTTTTCTTATTAAAGACCCTATTAAAGAAACACCTATTGGTTTTATTTCTCTTGAATATAATATCGTAGAAGGATTTAATCCTGATGATGAAAAATATATTTGGAAAAAACAAAATACTATTGCTAATCTTTTGAATCTAAATAAGTAAGATATGGGAACACTTAATCAATATGCAGCTCGTATTGCAAACATGGTTAATCAACCTAATAATCACGAACTTAAAGAACGTGTTAAGGATATGATTAAAACTATGTTTGCAAATCGTATCCGACAAAGCGTTGAGAAAAATGGAATAGATGATATTCTTAAACTTACTTTTATTGCTCCCGTTGAAGAGTTGAAATATAGTGATATTCTTCCTACTGAATATCGAGTTGCTAATAAAATTAGATTGTTAGGAACAAAGTACAAAGTTCCTACACCAGTGCGCATACAAAGTGATGCGCCTTTTGCGTTTGTAGGTGATACTGTTGGTAATGGATATATGTATGAGAGTTCTATTACATCTCTTAAACTACGTCAAAGTGGGCGTCCAACCTCCTCTCCCACCGGGTATCCACGAGCTTATATTATATTAAACGGTCATATAATTATTGCTGAAAAAGTTGGTACAAAAGATATTGATGATAGACGACCAATTAATGAAGTAATGATTACAGGTATATTTGAAAATCCTGATGAAGTTCTTTCGTTCTTTAAGAATGAAGATGGTCAAGATATTGAATTACCTTTACCTAATGATATGCTTGAAGGTATAATTCAAGAAATACTTAAAACTGAATTTGGTATTTATCCTCAAGATTTGGATATTAAAACAAATAATAATAATCCTACTATTGCTCAACGTGGTAATGGTCAAGATTAACATCATGTTTCTATCATTATGGTTGATAACGAATATTATTGGAGAGATTTCGTTAAAGAAGTTCAAATACAACTTAATTCTTTAATTAAACAATTACATCTTGCTTATGAACGACGCAATGATTGTATTTATAATATCAAAGATAATCTTGCTAAATATCAAGAAGCCGGTGTTGATGTTTCAGTAGTATTCGATATTGATAATCGTAGTAAGATTTATTTTAATAAGAAACAAGATGCTTTACTTGGTACTAAACTAATGAGTTATATTCGTAGTTATAATTACTTAGTTTATGAACGTCTTGATAAACTCGATGATGATATAGAAACTCTTGCTGCTCTTAAAGAATTACCTTCTGAAATGTATACTTATATGCAAGATGAAGTTAATAATGAGATAGCTAATTTACTATGCAAAGGTAATAATTATTCTTTTGGTAGTTCCATAGGTTACGTTTATGTTTACTATAAAAAGACAATGCCAGGAGATGTATGTAGTGTTGTCGATTGGGGTGCTACAAAAGACTTAAAAAAGAAATTGTTAGAACAAGGTATTAATATACGAACTGCTGATAATCCAAATGGTATTCCTTATTTCATATATTATGATTATGACTGGTGTATAAAAGCTGTATATCATAAAGTCAAAGGTCGAATACCACAAAGTGTCTATTATAAATTCAAATTTGGTCATACAAGTAGTGCTTATGAAAATGGTGAAAAAACTATCGATAGAACACCTTTTGCAATGAAAGGTAAAACTGTTGATGAAATTGCAACAAATCGAAGACTTAATTGTTTCAATAAAATTCTTGCAATTTGTTTTAATCATCCTGACGAAGCTATTAAACTATATCGAAATAATCTTCCTAAACAAAATAATGCTTTATGATTGATAATAATATATTCATTAGTAGTGCTACATTAATTCCAGATATGTATAACGATTATAATATACAAAGTGATGACTTTGTAAGTCGTTTTCCTATTTGGGTTGCAAATGCTTTGGAAGAACTTAAATTTATTCAGGCTTATGCTAATGTAGAAAAAGATATTGAATTTGATGACCATCGTTGCCAATTACCGTGGGATTTTCGTGGTGTAATTGATGTCATTATAAATAATAAAAAAGCTGTTCTTAAAAATTCAGCTGAATTTAACAAAGATACTATTACTGAAAAAGTAACAACTGTTCCGACATATACTCCTTATCCCGGTATTCCAAATGCAGACATAACAAGTCCCGGTGATAAAAATAATAGTTTTAATCATGTTCCTGTTGATAAAGAACAACCTTATTATTACATTAGTAATAACTGGATTCATACTAACGTTGATTATGGAACTATTCATTTAAGATATAGAGCTTTACCAGTTGTTTATGATAGTATTATAAATATGGATGTTCCTCTTATTTATAATAACGGCCCTCTTAAAAAATATCTTAAACTTTATGTTCTTAAACAAATGTTATTAAGAGGTTATAAACATCCGGTTGTAAGTCTTACAGCAAACAATCCTTATACAAATCCTGCAATAGAACTCGATAGAATGAGAATACAAGTTCGAGTTTCTTGTAACAAATTTAGTAACGACCGTCGAGAGAATATTGCTACTATTCTTCGTACATTAGAATAATAGAAATTATGAAAGTTTTAGGTCTTGATTTAGATAATTCACCTCATATTGCACAAGATAAATCTTTACGATATGCTAAAAATATAACTATTAATAATAAAGGTCAAAGTTATTTTAATGAAAGAGGATTTGATTTCATAGGTGAATTAGATGATATTCTTGAAAATCATCCGACAAATCGACATATCATTCCTTATATTTATAGTGATGCCGATAATCACAAATATAATATTATAGGTACAATTCCAACTAATGTTGGTGTTGTACTTTTTTGCGTTGTAGAACACTGGAATAATGCAGATAAATCTGATTTACAAACTAACGATGCTATTATATATCTTAATCTCGATGATAATAATCCAACTGTAAAACGTTGTCTATATAGCACATCGGGTGCATTTGGATTCAGTATTGATAGACCAATTCATGGAGATTATATATATAATTATAAAGAAAATTTGATTGTTACATTTACTGAGGGAACTGATGAATCAGCAAATGAAACAAGAATTATTAATATGACTGACCCGTTTTATGATGGTAACAATGGAGATGATACTGCGATAGGATATGATATCACTGTTGATGAAGTTGATTCGTTTAATCTTATTCCAAATGTTACTTATCCTGAACTTCAATTAGAAGTTAAAGACGGTGGTAATCTTAAAACTGGTGCTTATCAAATAGCAATTAAATATCGTCTTGATGATGGTACTTATACAAACTATTCTCCTTTGAGTACATCACTTATTGTTTGTGGTAATTACGAAGAAGATTATGCATTAGGTATCGAAATCAATAAAAATATTACTATTAGTTTTAGAAATAGTGGTATTAAATATAAACATTGCAGATTTGCTATTGTTTATATTACTGACGAAGCTCAATTATCATATGAAACTGATGATATTTCAATTAATGGTGTAAGTACTACTCATATTGTAAGTGATGTTTCATATTTATCTACTATAAGTCTTGATGATATTTTTATTAAAAATATATCATATATTCGAGATAACACTCTTGTTAATTTCAATAATAGACTTATTCGAGGTAATGTAAAAACTCTTGATTATAGTAAACTTGATAGTGAACTTAAAGAATTTACAGAGAACAATCTTGATGTTCAATTAAGTTGGAATCCGAGTTCTTCTTATATTAATAGTACTCGACGTTATTTCAAGAGTGGTGAAGTTTATGTTCTTTACGCTGGATATTATGATTATAAAGGTGACCTTGTAAATATACATCATATTCCTTGGAAAGCTAATAATTATGATATTGAAGCTTATCCCGTAGGTTCTACTAATCAAAATGCTCATAAAATTCCTTATAAATCTGAAAGTATTAGTAAGATTATAAGTCCGAGTTGGAAGAGTTTACCTGATATTGATGCTGCTGAACAAGTAGATGAAATTGCTAAAACTGGAGTTGGTAGTGAGAATCCTACAATAGCTCGTAATCGTTATTTCACTTTATACGGAGTTTCAACTGAACACACAACTGTTAAAACGAAAGGTCGTTCTTTAACAAAAGGTAAACTGAAATTACCAAGTCTTCCGTTACCATATATAACTGAAGATTCTGAAGGTGGAGTTAATCCTTCTGATTATCAAGTTGTAGTATTGGAGATAACAAGTGAGAGTACATCGAGCCAGTTAATTGGTGTTGAATGTAGTCCTACATTTGGTGGAAATAATGTGATACCTGCTGGTATAAATTTAACTACAAAAATTTATGATACTACATCAGTAGTTAAACAGATTGATTCAGAAGAATCTGAAGTTGAAACTGGGTATTATGAAGTTTCTGAATCTAATCTTTTAGCATCTGATAGTAAATCTACATTTATTGGTAATACAATTAATACCAAAACTAATTTCGTAATTAATCTTGATGCAAAAGAAACTAAATATATTTTAATTGAAGCTCGATTAAGTTATAAAGTTAATGGTTCAACTGCTCCGACATTTAATTGGTTAACTCAATTATATTCTACTTCTTCTGAATGGAATCCTACTTATACATTAAGTCCTAATATTAATATTAAAGCTAATCTTGCTGGTAAAACAGACTTAATGAATAAATATATTAGTTCGATAGTTTATTTCTTTATTGAACATAATATTAATAATTCTCGAATTGTTACACAAGGTTTCGCAATGCGAGATACTGAAACTAACAATTTTGGTAAAAATCAAACTTATAAAAATCCTTTTGGTGGAGATAATGCAAGATTTTATACATTTGAATATCTCTATAATAAGATAAATAGTATTCGAGGTAAATTTAAACCTCTATACTTTGAAACTGATGTTCTTAAATTTGTTAAAAATGAAGAACTTGATGATGATATAAAAGTATTTCCAGCTAAATGGAAAGGTGAAGATTTTGATGGATTTGATACAAATCCTAATGAATCTGGAACTCGATTCTTAGATGCTGACATTAATAGTCTTACTATTGATACTTCTCGTGCAACTAAAGATGTTTCACTTGAATATATCAATGCTAATATTAGTTCTCAAAACAATATTGCTGGCGATAGTTATTATCGTATTGAAAAAGGTTTTGATGGATTTAATAAAGGTACAGATAATGAGGAATGGGCAAGAGGCTATATTGCCGATTTAATTAATAATTCTGAAACACTTTATTCGGATGTTAATAATCAGAAACTTCAAATTGCATCTAATGTAATTAATATTAAAGGTTCTTCTGAAGTAATAACTTCTTTAGTTGGAGATACATTTATTGGATATATAACACTTCGAGCTACTGCTCCATCATCCGATTATCGTTATGGTGATGCTCAAGCAAAAGAATTAGACAGTAATGCTACTGTTTATCGTTGGATATTTACTGTTCCTCTTGAAAGTAAATTCAATATTCTTGCTCGATTCAGTGTTAATAACGTAGATAAATCTTTCAAATATCACGATAAACGTGGTAATGAATTACGTGAATTTTATCAATTAAGTTATCAAGTTGATAATTTCATAAATAGTAGTGCTGGTAAAGGTTATTCTCCTGTTTATAATGAGAATGGTATTGAAACATTTACTTATTTTGAAGAAATTCCCGGAACTCAAGACCATCCTTATCGTATAATTCGTAGTCAATTACAGAGTGCTGAAAATGCTAATCTTAATTGGCGATTATTTAGAAGTGATGATTATAAAGATATGCCTTTTAATCGAGGTGAAATTATTGCATTGAAAACTGACAATAAAAATCTTTATATTCAACAGACTTATGGTCTGCATTTATTACAACTTCGTGATACACTTTCTAATACGGATGAAGGTACTTCGTATTTAGGTACAGCTGATATATTTAATATGGAACCTCAAGAGGTTACATATAGTCCCAGTGGTTATATAGGTTGTCAAAGTTATTTTGATACTCACGTTAATGTTATTGGTTATTTTGTTATTGATGCAGTTCATAGACGTATCTTTAATATTAATGGAGATAAAGTAAGTAATATGACTGCTCTTAATGCTCTTAAATGGTTTGATGGTAATCTTACAAAAGATGTAATTAATCCGTTTAAGAATAATGGTAGAATTTGGGCATTTAATGAAGATACTAATATCTTATATTTAGTCCAAAATGTTAATAATAAACAGTTCACAATTAGTTTTAGTCCTATTGCTAATGCTTGGATTTCATTCCATGACTATAATCCTATCGTTGGTATTACCAATCGAAATGGATTATTCTGGTTTGATAAACATGGTATTTATGCAATATCTAAAAATAATTATGGTCGATTCTTAAAAGATGATGATGGTAATCAACTTATTAAAGAATCATATATTAAATTTATTCTTAACGACAATAGTAATTATAATAAGTTATTAAATAATATTGCTTGGAAAGACAGAGTTGATATTGTTAATAATTTGTTACCTACTGTTAATGAATTTTATAAAACTATTAATGAGATACTGGTTCATAATGATGACCAATGTACTGGTTATAAACTTGTTAAATTTAATGATATTTGGTATAATGGTACAACTGGTGTTAATAAAGTAAATCTTTGGAGATTTAATAATGTTAATGATATACACAAACAAATACCTTTTATGATTACTGATTTAGTTGTAGATGAATCTGCACTAAAACGTAAAGCTAAATGGTATGATATTAATAAATTCATTTGTCAATATGTTTATTGCATAATGAAGTTTAATAATAGTGATAATAACAGACTTTGGGAACTTATTGATGTTAATCCTGAATGGATTCTTGATAATCGTAATAATCAAAGATAATTTGTAACAACTTGTGCGGCTCGGCCTTCGGCCTCGCTCCCCGGTGGGGCAGGAGGTTGCACGCCCACTTGTCACGTTACTCAAACTTTTAATGGTATGTCTAATCGTAAAGTTAATCCTGATAGTCTTCGTCAAGTTACTCGTTATATTAATGAGTATTCTCAACATATTTGGGATAACGAATTGACTGGTGATAAAGAATTTGTTCGTGTTAAAGAAAATAATAAACTTAAAACTGTTCGTTCACGTTCAAAAGATGGTAAATATTATTATCCTTATCCCTCATATGAAGGTGGTGCTAAAACTATTGGCCCCGGTTTTAAGTTAAATGATACTTCTGATTTTACTAAATCTGTTAAAGCAAAAGGTAAAGCAACAAGAAAACAAATTGATGCTGAATTAAATCGTCGTATGGCAAAAGCCTACAATGATGTTTGTGATATTTATTCTGAGAAATATGGTATTGATGATTTCAATACTTTACCTCAACCTATTGTTAATCTTATGTCTAATCTTGCATATCGAGTAGGTCGAACTGGTTTTAGACAATATAAGAAATTGTTAAAAAGTGCTAATGAACGTAATGTAGATAGTATTATTAAAGAATATACTACTGGTAATAAAAGAAGAGATAAATCTGAATTAGAAATATTTAAAACTAATAGTTCTAATGATTATGATATGATTAGAAATAAATTATTTTCTAATTTTAATACTGATGATAATCCTGATAATTATGTTGAAGATATGAGTAAAACTAATCGTAAAAAATATAATTTCGGTGGTATTCGTTCTACACATGACGCTACCGCTGATTATTTAGGAATGGCTCGTAATTCCGGTAATAGTATTTTTGGTAATGCCATGATTGATATGTTTTATCATAATGGAACAAAAGATAGTACTGGAATCCCGGTTAAGAATTATGTAGATAGGTTAATTACTAATGATAAACTTATTTATGCAAATATGCAGAACAAAATCAATAATGAAATTGTTACTGCTCGTGGAGTTGCTCGTTGTGGTGGTCTTGTAAGACGTAAGCGAAAAGATTTCGGTGGCGTTATGTCTGGTAATGTTTATCGAAGTATTGTCGCTGGTAAAAACAATCGAGATTATTTTGATGGAGTAGGTGTTGGCCTAAAAACTAAATATTTAGATGATGCTTATGCTGAAGGTGATATTGATTTGAATGCACAAGGTATTGCAAAGGCAAATCAGTTGATGGCTCGTGATTCAGCGATTTATGCTAATATGCAAAATAAGATTAATAATGAAGTTCTAACTTCTCGTGGTATTACTGCTAAATTCGGTGGACTTGTTGGAACTCCTCGTAGGAAATTTTATTGGGGTGGAACAAGTATTAATGACCCCGGTAGTGTTCAATGGGGTACACGAGTTCAAACCAGTGATATTGATGAATCTAAATATAGTGCTGATGGCGAAGGTATCGTAGGTGGTAGCGCTTTAAGTGGAGCTGGAACTGGATTAGGAATTGGAGCTGCTGTTGGTGGAACTGCGGCGCTTGCTACTGGTGCAGCTGCTGGTTCTTGGCTTGGCCCTATCGGTGCTGGTATCGGTGCATTAATTGGTGGCATCGTTGGTTTGTTTACTGGACGTAAGAAAAAGCGTCAAGAAGAACGTCGTCGTCAAGAACTTTTAGCTGAACAAGCTGAAATGGAACGTCAGCAGACTTTGGGTAATATGCAAGATAAAGTTGAAAATGATGTTGCAACTATTCGACAAAGTAATCTTGGAAATTACTCTGAAGGTACAGGATTTTATGCTAAATTAGGTGGAATGATTGGTCGTAGAAAATTAAACACCGGCGGCCAAGTAGTTCCTAATTCATCTAATAGTGTTGTTGCTTATGGTCAAACGCATGAACAATATAATCCTGCTACTGGTGAAACTGGAATTATATATGGAGATTCGGAAATTGAAGGCGGCGGCGCTAAAAATGGTCGAATGTATGCTGGTGAAGTTGTTCGTGAAACTCCTGAAGGTGGTCAAGTATTCAGTGATACGATTAAAGTTCCCGGAACAAATCGTACTTTCGCTGATTACGCAAAGAAACTTACTGATATGAAAGGTAAAAAAGAAGCTCAAGTTATTCAGCTTGCTGATGGAGTTACATTATCTTTGTCTGCATTAGATAAAAGTAAAACTAATAAATTACAAACTGGAACAAATGTTCGTAATATTGAAAAGTTAGTTTACAGAATGAATAAAGCTCGTGGTGAATCTGAAGCTATTGATGCTAAAACAGAAGATTTATTTGAAGCTCAAGAACTTTATGCTACTGCTTTAGGACTTCGTAATGATGCTCCGGTTATGCGTTGTGGTGGAATGGTAAGAAAGAAAAGACCTTTTGGTGGATATGCTTCACCGTATAGTCTTACAGGAGTTTCAGCTCCTAAACTTACTACTTTACCGCCGATTCAAACTACTGCAAGTGCTGGCGGTGGTTCTGCATTTAAGTTCGGATTTAATGAATTTGGACTTGGTATGAATCTTGCAAGTTCTCTGTTTGGAATTGTAGGTAACGCTCTTAATACTCGTGCTAATCGAAAGGCTATTGAATTTGAATCTACACTTCATGTTCCGAAAGGTAATAAAGTAGATGCTGTCCAATATAGTACAGATTATGATATTAGTGAGGAATTACAAGAACTTGGTACACAAGAACGTAGAGCTGCTCGATATATTATTGATAACACAAGTAATGTTCAAACTGCTCGAAATAGTGTAGCAAATCTTGCAATTAATGCTCAACTTGCTCGAAACAAACTGTATGGAGCTAAGAAAGATTATCAACGTCAAAGATATGATTTAAATAGGCAAGAACGAGTTAATGCTCGAAATGCTAATAGTCAAATTATGTATCAAGACGCTATTAATGAATATAACAAAGCTGTCGGCTTGAATCAACAGTTAATGGCAGTCAGAACGCAAGGATTACAAGGAATGTTACAAGGAATTGAAGGTCTTGCCGGAGCAGTTAATAATTACGCAAGTGCCCGCTTATATGAAAAGTTATGGCCTCGTGGAGTAACTAATCACATGAGAAATGGTTTTGCTTGCGGTGGTCTTGCAAGACGTAAAAGAGCTTAATATGATGCGTGATATATCGGATTATTCTTTTATAGGATAGTCCGATATTCACGATTTTTTGTATATTTGTAATGATACAAATAGTGGTACAAATACGCGCGACAAGTGGGCGTGCAACCTCCTGCCCCACCGGGGAGCGGAGCCCAGCAGGCGGAGCCATACGAGTTACAACTAATTTACAAACTAATCATTATAAAATTATGGCAGAAATTGCAATAGGTCGATACGATACTAATACATTAAAAACTCCACAATTACAAGATTATGGAAGTGTATATGCTGCTGTTGGAAATGCTTTGAATCAAAAGTATTACCAAAATCGTGAAGCTTATATTAATAGAATTGCTAATCCTTTAAGTCAAATTAAGGCAACTTCTCGTGGACAAAAAGTTCTTGATTCTGAAAGAGCTAAGATTGTTGAAGGTGCTAATGAATTTAAGGAACAAGATAATTGGTTTGCAGCAGATGATTATATTTATAAGCAAACTGAGAATATTCTAACTAACGAAGGTCTTAAAGCTGTTCAAGCTGATTATGCTTTGGAACAGCAATATATGGAAGATTTGAAAAAGAGTGATTGGGATACTCAAAATCAAAATGCTTTCTTGCTTCGTAGTCGTTTACAATCTTCTGATATTATTTATGATGCAGAAACTAATACTGTTGTAAGCGGTGGTTTTAATGGAGTTCAAATCGGTAAAAAGTTCGATGTAAATAAATATCAAAAAGACGTATTTGATATTCTTTCAAAAGCTAAAGCTGATAAGGTATCATTTGAAAATCTTGTTACTAATCCTGATATGATACGTCAGTATGGATTAGATGTTGCAACAGGTTTCGATGGTGAAAAGTTAGCAAGTCACTTTGTTAAAACTGGTAGTGAAAGAGAAGGTATTACAGAACAAGAGATTATGAGTTATGCTATGTCATTACTCAAATCTAATCCTGATTATACTAATTATCTTACTACTATTTGGCAGAATCAAGATGCTCTTACTCGATTTGTAAAAGATGATAGTTCTGCTGGTGGACATTTAAGAGATTATGAATTAGAAGATTATGCTCCTTTATTCGCTGGTAATCCTACAATGTTTGCTCTTAATGGTTTAGGTATTAACATAAATGAACTTGGTGCTCCTACAAAAGATGGTAAGTTTACTGTTAATTCTAAATTACCTGCTGAGGTTAAAACTTTGTTAGATACTGTTAATAAAGAATATGGAGTTAATGTTCTCGATATATTACAGAATAAAGCTCAAGTTCCACCTGAACTTATTCAAGCTGGTTTACAGAATTATGTAGATAAAATGTTTGAAAGTTACGCTAAGGGTGTACTTGGTGCTACTGATGATATTGAGAATCTTGATAGAACAGCTTTTACACAAAGTGTTTTGTCTGGTCAATTTATTAACAATAATATTCAAAGTTTAGCTGGTGCTGCCGCAGGTTTATATTCTTATCAAGATATTAAGACTACTGTTGGTTTAATTGCTAATCCCGGTTATACAGCTTATGTTAAAGCTCGTGCAAAAGGTAAGCAACAAGAACTTGAAACTCTTCAACAATATGCTCCGTATCTTGATACATTAGGTGGTTTTGAAGTTACTGGTGATAGTGTTGCAGAAAACATTAATCGTCGTAATGAAATTACTGACCAAATGACTAAACTTTCAAATTCTATGAATCAGATATTTACATCTGATGAACTTGGAATTTTAGGTCTTAGTCCGGGAAATGGTAATATTGTTAAAACACTTAATATTTCTACTGCTGAAAGATTAGTTGATTCAGCAGATCTTGACGAAGAAACAGCAGCTAATCTTAAAGGTAAGCTTTTACAAGTTCAGACTGCTCAACGTAATTATAATAATCTTAAAGCTAAACTTCGTTCTGACGAAATTCAGCTTAATTCTGTATTTGATACTTGGAAAGAACATCGAGATAAATTATCTGGTTTCTTAGGTTGGTATAAAGTTGGTGATACTCAAGCTCAATTAATTCTTGATAATCGTATTTCAAATTATAAAGATTATCTTGATTATATAAATAATGGTTATATACGAAATGAAGCTACTGGACAAATTCCTATGACTTCAGAAGGTGGAAGATATTATGAAACTCCTAATGGAATAGTAGCTATACATCCAAGTAGTATACTTACAAAAGAAGAATTTGAAGCTACACTGGCTAATGCAGCAGATAATGTTTCAAATCGTTATCGTAAAGCTATTGCTAATGAACCTCTTGAATTTACAGCAACTCGTGAGATTATTGCTAATCCTT
>ENA-OPFM01000153-OPFM01000153.1-human-gut-metagenome-genome-assembly--contig:-NODE-153-length-17201-cov-1.765251_pt1 | contig 17201 bp, 22 predicted proteins | sample MGYA00241716_ERZ501563 | MGnify/ENA primary metagenome ERZ501563 (study PRJEB25962, sample SAMEA2042433) | human gut metagenome | biome: human gut; feature: human-associated habitat; material: faeces... | reverse complement strand
TGACCATCTATTTTTTTCGTAGACTTCAGCAGTTGCCTGTTTCAACCTCCTAGCTTCTTTTAGTTGCCTTCTTACATTTTCTAGGTTAGTTGATTTAATTTCTATATCTGATTGAGAAACTATAGTCTTTTTTTGCTCTTTGGATAATTGTGTTTGAATACTAGACAAATCTTTTTCAGCTTTCTTAAGTTCTTTTGTTTTGCTAATTGTCTTGCCGATAGTTTTTTCATAAGCGCCTAAAGCTGAATTTGCTTTATCTATTTTCTGTTTTTGACTATTAGGCAAAAGCTCTAGCTTCTTTTTATTTGAACTAGTTTGTAATTGTTCAATTTCTCTAAAAAGTTTTTCTACAGCTACTTGAATTGAAGAAGCCTCTTTTTCTATTTTAGTAAAATCGGATTTTACAGTTAGCGGCTTCTCAGATAATTCTTGAAGTTTTTTTATTCTATTTTGTACATTATTAAAATCTGAAATCAAAGCTTGTCCGCTTAGTCCAGTCAATTGTATTTTATTTAATTGCTGTTGCAACTGAGATACTTTTGATTGGACATTTCCAAGCTCAGCATTAATATCAAGAGATATTTTAATTTTCTTATCCGCCATTCCTTTTCCTCCTAAAAAATAATCAGCATTAGCTAAAAACTAATGCTGACTACAATTAGAAATCACTATCTATATCATTGTTCAAAAAGTAAAACTCACTAACATATGAATTTCCTCTTGACCCCACTGGAACGCCAACTCCTTTGAAATTGGCTACGACAGGTGTAGCTTGCGCGCCCAGCCTTATAGATAAGCCAGTCATCAATTTTAGCTTTGGGATTTTTATAAGCCCCGTAACTACCTGACCAGTAGTATCATCCTTTACTCTTGTTCTTCCTTCTAATTCAACAAAACCATTGAAAAGCCTATTACCAACCTTTACGACCTTCGCGCCTCCCAAGTAATTATAAGTGTAAGATACCACAACTTCTTTATAAGGCTCGCTAATTTCTATAACTTTTTCTTCTTTGGATAGAGGTAAAATTTTCTTTCCAGTTTCTTTTTCATAAATAAATAAATCTACCGGATTCTCCTTTAAGTGAATTTTGTTCTCTTCATCACTTTCCAAAGTTTCCATTTTAGTTACCAAAACTGGTTTTTCTTCCTCAATTTCAAAAAGTCTAGAATTAGTCATAAGTGCGAACTGGTCTTTTGAAAATACACCTTGAGAAAAACTTAGGTCAATTTCTTTCGTAGTTTCCCAAAAGACATGAGGCCGATTGTCAAATCCGCCATTAGCGCTGACCCATCGTTTGATTTCATCAAGACCAGCAATTTGAATTTTATCAAATTTTGCAAGGATTTCTTTTGCTTCAATGATTCTATTCCCAATCTCTATTGGATAAGTAGCTTTTAGATAACACTGTTCCAATTCTTTGAAAGAAAACTCGTTCATATTTCCTCCTAAAAAAGAAAACGGAGAAGGTCCTCCCTCCTCCGTTTCAGTTTTATTTAATTATTCGCTAGCGGTCAAAGAATACTTGATAAGCTTCATCATAGGACCATTTGCAGGACGTAGGACCTTTAGATTCATGCTGAAAGTAGAGGGATCGCCCTCAGCTTCCATGGTTAGAGTATTCTCAGAAGTTATCTTTGCTTTAGGAATTACCAACTGGAAGAACTCATCCTCTCCAGTATCTTCACGACGAGCATAAGTATCACCAGTACAATAATAAGTACCAGGGAAGGTTTCCGGACTAATATCAATAGTAGCAGACTCCTTCACATTCATCTTACCAACAGCATAAGCATAGTCAGCAGGCGCGCTACCACTTGCAGTAGCAACTGTGCCGTCTGCCTTATAATACTTTACATCAGATAGAGCATACTTGGAGCCACGAATTTCAACACTACAAGTAGTCGCTTCAGCATCTAGTACAATAGCCTTAGAAACTGTACGCCAAATAGTTGCATTAGTGGTATCAATGTCAGCCTCTCCAGTAGATTTTACGGAACCAAACATGATAGCCATAGACTTAGCGGAGAACAAAGCATCTTCTAGAGTTACATTGATTTCCTTACCATAGTCCCAAGTGATAAGTTCTGGATTTCCCTTTCCTCCACGGGCAGAAGTATTTTCAGCAGTCTGCTCGGTAGTAGAAACTTTTAGTGTATCAAGATATAAGACGGGAGCACCGGGCTTAGCATTACCGCTTTCATCTTTATCAATTTGATAAAAAGTAAAGTCGCAAACTTCCTTGATACCATAACGGTCTAGAATATTTATCGCCATTACCGTATTTCCTCCTATTTTTTATCAGAATTATGTATCCAATATTTTGGTTTTACATCTTTACTACTCGCTCCAGCTAATAAGCTTCTTATATCAACTTCATATTTTTCCTTTTCTTGATATACGCCTATCAACTTAGAAAAAGTAGCATAACTCAACTCTCCAACTGTAAGTGGAGTAATTCCAATACCCATACAACAAATTGAAATGAGTAAAGTATCAAGTGTTAGTCCTTCTTTTTTTGCTTTTATTTTATCACGATACCGCGCTTTTGCCTTCATTTTTTTTATCTTTGGATGCTCATTAGGATTTGGAGGTTCAATACTGTCTTCTCCCACACTATTTCTGATAAGATTTTGAAAGTCAAAAAAATTTTCACTGGTCAAAAACCGCAAATCATCTAATGACTGCGCGCTCTCTAAGACTTTTTTCAAATCTCCAACTAAAATCTTTTTTTCTTCATAAATGAAAGAAACTGGTTCGTGAATAAAAAACTCAAAAGCTTTGATAGAAAGAGCTTCTACTTGTTTATTATTAAAAGAAGAATTCAAAAGATATTCTAATGGAGTTAGAACATTTGACAATTCCATTTCTTTCTCCATGTACTCATCTTCAATTTCTTCTTGGGATAGGGTCAAAAGTTTTCGATAAACTAAAAAATTATCTTCTGTAATAACCTGGCGAATGGTAGGAGAATAAATCTTACAAATATTTTGAAAATTCGCCGGTTCATTTATCACAAAATGGCAATCAATCATAAGCAGTCAAGTCAAAAGTCATTTCATAACAGGACATCTCATCAGTTAGGAAATTTATTTCAAAATCTCCTCCACAAAGCTTACCCATTCCATCAATAACTTTTCCATTTAGACTTTTTTGAATCTCACCCATTATACTAAATGGACGAAGATTTGTCCCCTTTATTTTCCATTGAGTCAAAGGAACAAAAACTTCAATAGCTAAAACTATTCTTTGAAATTCAATATTAGAAGAAAGACGCGCGCCATCAACGACTCGTAATGAAATAAGACTCTTTGCATCTTCCTTCGGCCCCATTCTAGGGATTATTTTTATAAGTTTATCAAAAACTTCATTTATAATTTGGTCTTGTGTAAGGTCTTTTTTCTCCAAAGGAGCCTTATCACTATAATATAATAACTTTAGTAAATTTTGGTTAGTTGTTAATCTAACCATTATTTTCTGAAGAAAAGGTCCTAGCTCTTCAAGGTTTCTTACCATCAGCACTTCCTCCTTGTAGCCAGAAGTAATCTTCTTCGTTATCGCTTTCCTCTTTTTGAGGAGGAGGCGTCAAATCAAACTCATAAATTGGGTCAACAGTTACATATTCTATGCCAGGTGAGGATTGAATATCATAACCAGTTACTCGATAGAATTCTCGATACGGTTCTTCACCTATAATAAAGTAATCATCTTTCTTTAGATACTGTGTCAAAGGCATTATGAAGAAGCTTTCTTTGAGATTCTCGGCATAGATAGTATCCATACGACTACGAGATCTAATCTCATCTCTAAGCATATTATTTTCTTGGCCAAACATATATGCCCAACTTTCTTGTTCAGAACCATCACGAGAATGCCAAATTAGATAATGCGTCATACGAAGCATTACATAGCGATTATAGCCACTGGCCTTTATCTCCTCAAGATAATAAACCATCCAAGGCTTGAGTTCATCGTTTTTATCCGGTATCATCAAAATTGTACCTGGTGCGAACTCAACATCAATTTTTACGAGCAAATAATGAAGAGTTTTACTGTCATCCTGTTTATATCGTTCGAAACTTCCACTTATATACTCATCATTATACTCAAAATCTACTCGATAAATACTTTTTTGAAGATAGAGATCAAAATTATGCTCGCGCTTACCTTGGATACGAGATTGGTAATCTAGTCCGTATCTATTTAAGCGCTTTTCATATATATCAAAATAACTCATCTGATTTTCCCAATAACGTCATACAGCTAAAAACCGTACTACGAAAATAATCATATCTGAGATAACGTAATGAAGAAATCTTGTAATACAGAATATAATAATTGATAGTTCGAGAAGCTTCTGGAACCCCTAATAATTCTGTTAGAATACTGTCCAGAAACTTCTCCCACTCACCTTTCTTTTCAAACTCACACAAAAGTCCGAAAAGTTTATTTTTCAATTTATTACTATATCCTTCAGTAAAATCAGACATCTTGATATTGCTCCGCAAGTAGTCTATATGAAAATGGCTTGCGCTTTGGCGCGCGATAGTAAACTCCTTCTAAACGATGGACTTTTGCCTCTTCCTTTCTTAGAAGTTCAGTAAATTTACTAATAAGATTAGCCTGAGAAAAGTCCCTTTCCTCATATAAAGGCTTTACATTTTCCCAAGTTAGAATGGTTCGATTTAACCACTCACATTTCATATAGCAGGCAATAATTTGGATTTCTTCATTATCTAGTTCTTCAAAAAAGTACTGTTCGTCATGTTCAAGAGACTTGCGCGGGAACTTGAACCAAGGTAGCGCGCCGTCTAAGATAGTTAATAAGTCCTCTTCTACTTCTTCCTGTGTCCAGTTCAGCCATTCATCTTCGAGCATCTTAGACAGGAAGGCAGAATAAACTTTCTCTAAGGGGGTTCCCATTATTAGCCCTCCTTATCCTCTCTATTTAACTTAATAGCAGTTAGAATATCCTTCCCACAAGCCTTCTTTATAGCATCGCACTTACCAAAATCTCCTAGCTCATTCTTGATAGCGAAATCAGCCAAGGCTAGCATCTGCTCATAGTTTAGAGTTTTTAGCTTAGCATCAAACTCAAACTGTGGCATAGCAGTCATCATCCGCTTCATATCATTATCACTCAAAACAATAATATTGACAGGTTCGGTAGCATCTTCAGGTTCAAGGCCTAGTTCCTTCTTTACCTCTAAGTCTTCAATATAAAGCATCCCAGTATCAATCATATACTTGAAGCCGTTATCATACATCATTTCTTCCAGAGTTTCTCTTTCGATAGGAATGCTGGCACCCTTATTGGGCCACTCGCGCTTAAAGCGCAAGTCGGGAATGTTTACGCTAACAGGACCTTGATGCTTACTAATTACTCTAATCTTCTCCATTTTAAATACTCCTTTTACTCCCAAAAATTTTTATATATAAATCGAGGGAGGGAGTTTGTCCCTCCCTCGAAGAGAATTAGAAATTATAAGGATTCTCAAAAGTCTGGGTAATTGACGTATTCTGATAGATACCCCAATTATGATGAGCTAGAATGGCGCAACCCATCTTTTTATAAGCATAAACTTCTAGAGAATTATCACGATTCTTGAAGTCATTGATTTGAGTATTGCCTTCTAGAACAACCTTTACTACCTTTTCTCCACCAGTGGGTAGAACATAAGCTAGCTGAGGATCAATCCAAGTCTTAGTATTGGTTTCATCAATAAAGGACTGAGGAATCTGAACAACAGGGGCTCCACGGAAAATATTGATATACCCAGTGTTATGAATTGAGTCAATATCCTGAGGATGATAAATACCATTAGTAGTATTAGCAATACCATTTACAATGGCGTCAGCACCCATAGCACCTACAAACTCGGGAGGGGCAAAAATTACAACACCGTTACCATAAGCACGAACAGTATTGATTAGCTTTACCATCTTATCGGCCTCAAAGGTGTTAGAAACTACCTTATTAGCATCAGGACGAGCAGAGGCATTTACGGCAGCGCGAAGAGCCTTATGAACCTCATAGAATACGGCGTCAGTTAGGCCCTCAGTTAGAACCTGCATAACCTCAGCCATGGTTTCAGCGCCATCTAGCATACGCTCGAAGTCAATGGTGGCGCCTCCGCCGACGGCGTGGCCAGCTAGTTCAAAGGTATCACTATCTAGACGGAAGGTCTCATACACACCAGATAGACCAACCTGAGTTAGGAACTTCTTGGCGCGCATCTTACCTAGACGACGCTTAAAGATAGCCTTCTGACCTTGAGGAACAGTCTGAACCTCAGCGAACATACCGATGGCGTCAATTACCTTCTTGGGCATAACCTCATCAGCGGTCTTAATTACGATATCATAAATATCATAACGATTCTTCATAAACTGGTTTACGGAACCAGCTAGCTCCTTTAGACCATCTAGGAAAGCAGAATCCATATCTACATTCTGGTTAGCATAGGTGGCAGGAACAGTACCCTTAGCGCAATGAAGGGCAATTTCTTGTAGCTCTTTAATAGTCATTATAATTTACCCTCCTTTTATTAGTCAGCTAGCACTTGTAGCTTGACGCCCTTTTGGCCATCAGGCATAGTGTCAAAAGCAACAACCTTTAGGCTGGGGCCATAGGTACCCGCAGTAGCAGATAGCTTAGTAGCACCAGAAGCATCAGCCATACCATATACAGGCGTGGTGGCGCAAGCCTTTAGAGCAGTAATTAGAGCTTCCTCAGTGGTAAACTCGGTACTATCATAGCAAATGCAATTGGTACGATACTTATCGCCAACAGATAGATAACCTAAACGGGGGAAGAAGTCATCAGAACCATTTAGCTTGAAGTTCTTTAGACCAGGAGTCCGCTCATCATACATATGCTCAGTAGAATAAACTAAGCCAATGGGAAGAGAGCCATCTTTAGGTAGCTTTACACAATGATTAGCATCATCAACAGCTAAAAGCATACCATTCTCAACAGGGATATTTGCGAAATCGGTAGCATTAGGAGCACACTGAGCCTCAACACGACCATCACGACGGAAGGCAACATTATTTAGCTCAACTTGACCATAGCCACTAATTACTAGTCTTTTTGTAGCCATTTTATTTCCTCCAATTACTTAACATATTTAGCTAAGACGGCATCTAGACCTTGTAGAGGCACGTCCTTAGGAATTAGACCTTGACGGTCGTTTTTAGAAAAAGCAGAAAAACCAGTCTTCTTCAACTCATAAGCTAGCTCCTTATCCAAATCAGATACAGAATAGTTAGCGCTATTTTCGCGATAAGTATTTAGAATTTCTTCACTTAGATGTCCTTCATACTCAGCAAATACAGCATCTTTCTGCTCTTTTTCAATCTGAGCTTTATACTCATTTAGAGAACTGTTTTCTTCTGTTAGTGTTTGGACCTGGGTCTGAGCCTCAGTATATTGAGCCTCAATACCAGCCTTCTCTGCTTGTAAAGTAGAAATCTCACTATTTAGTTCTTCAATTTTGGAACTAAAATTAGAATTTTCTTCTTTTAGAGTTTCAGCATTTGTCAAATCCTCATTTACAAGTTCATAGGTACCGCCATTCAATTGACGCAAAGTATCAACAGTCTGCTTTTCATTTTCGGTTACATCAATAATATAAACTTGGATACGTTCGCCTAGCTCAACACTATCAGTCTCATCATTCTTCGTATAATAAACTCGCTCATACTTGCCGCTCTCATAATTATAGGCTAGAGCATAGTCATCAAAAACTTCACAAATAGCATAGCTAACTGTCCAGTTTCCTTCCTCATTATACTCGGTGTTCAAGAGAGACCAAAGAGCATCATGCTTTTGGCTATCGGAAAGTTTGAAATTTATTTCCATAGTCTCTGTTCCTCCATTTTTAGTATAAATAGCTTCAATTTCTTGAATCTTCTTTATAACTTTATCAATACTAGTTTGAAGTTCGAAGAAACTCGCGCCTTCAAAGCATGGCTCAATATCATCTCCTAAAACTTGGAGACCTAAAAAGCATCCTTCATCAAACACAATGAACTTTTGTCCGTCGTAAATTGCCTGATGATATTTCAAAGATGGCTCATAAAGTTCCATTGATTGAGATTTCCCTACGATGTCTCCAGCTTCAGCATAAAGCGCAGTAAAAATTAGAACATCCGCGCAGGCGTAGGTTCTTTCTACTCCGTCTTCATCAAGATGAGGTTCCCAGCTAATATTAGGGTTTTCAGGGACAATTCCATAAATTCTCCCCTCACTTCTTCGACTTCCATGGTCGGTGTAGTCATCATAATCATAGATGCCTTTGACCGGCGCATAAGGAAGAGTTTTTAGAAGTTTTTCTGCAAACTCATCCGTTATATAAGTACCGTTTCTATTACCATATTTATAGAAAATTCGGCACCGCGCTTTTGATAATACATCATTATATTTTTCTATGTTGCCATAAACAGCGACCGGAAACTCAAATTTATTCATCTATATTCAAGCCTCCTTGTTTGTTTGTTGATGCTTCTTGTTCAATAGTAGTTTGTGCTTTTTCTTCTGTTTTCATTTCTGGACGTCCAGGGTCTCCAGACGTTCCACTTTGAGTATAAGCTGAATTTAGAGGCACTAACTTTTCTTGAAGTTTTTCTACCTCATTCTCAAGTTCCTTCATACTTAGAAGTTCTCGTTGATTTAGGTCCATAACAGCTCCTGGTAAGAAGAAACTATATCCACTTTGAGCTAATTTAAAAGCATCAGTTAGATAATCACTTTGGTTATAAATAGAAACCGGTAAAATTTTATAAGTAAATTTTATATTAGAATTTCCAAAAAGTTGGGTTAGAAGCTCACTAATAAATTTTGAGATTTTATTAGTAATTGGCATCATAAAGCTTATATCATTTAGGATAGAAGTAGATAATGCTTGAGAACCAGTCGGCGCGAACAGCTGTCCACTGACGCCAGCTTCAGCATAAACATTTTGAAGCATCTTCTCTAGATTGTTTGAAACAGCATCAGATGAAGTTTTTGAGACAATACTATCTACATCAGCGTAAGTAGTTAAAACGGAAAGGTTTTTATTTCCTTTCATCATGCCCACAGCGCCAGTGTGCATTTCGAGAGCCTCATCTGGCTCAAAAAGAAGTGAGCCATCTTGTAAGTGAGGTATCTTTTGAATAAGAATCTTACGGATTTCTTCCAAGTCTCTTTCTCTTTCAGTATCTACTGCTTCATCATATTGAATTGTAGCAGGAATAACATTCAAGAAAGTCGGATTCCCCTCTTCAAGAATACTAAAGTAAAGAGTACTATCAGTAGATAATTTTATCCAAGAAGTTTTAGTTTTACCTTTTTGATATCGACGATAAAAACTTATAACTTCTTTGGGATAAATCTCTAGAACTTGATTTCGAGTATCTTCATCAGTAAAATGGTCAAAATAATTGACATTGAATTCAATAATATCTCTACCATAAATATCTCTAAATCTAGACTGACAGTAAGAGGCCGGTAAATCAATTAAAACGAAAGACCCCTTATCCAAAGATGAAATTAGTCCATAATACGCGCCATCAGTGAGGGCTCGTGTTGTAATTTTATTATATAAAATTGGGGGATTTATTTCATCTAAGTAATCCAAAGCTTTATAGTATCTTTTCTGAGTAGCTTTATCAGAAAGCTTCTTTCCAAAACTTACTTTTGGAATCAAAAGGTTCGCGCACTTTAGAAGATTAGCATAGTAGAGTATAATAGCACGATATAGGCCATCTTTTAGGAAATAATTCCTTGAAAGTTCTCTTTGTTCTGATAAAGAGCCCGAATTAATGATATTATCAATTTCTTCAGGTTTATAATCTTTTAGAGTGCGGGACTTAGAGCGCCAAGAAAGATAATCGTAGTCTCCATAAACTTCATCATTTTTAGAAACCATTCCACTTGATGCTCTTTTGAAGGAGGCAAGGTCAAAATTTCTTTTGAACTCGGTATTTTGTTGTTCCAAATTATGCCCCTCCCGTAAAGAATATTAGATTGCGTTTTCCGGCGCCCCGTTTTCGTTGTTTTTTCATTTGTGCTTCTTCAATTTCTTTAATGCGCCATAACCCATAGGCAAAAGCATAATAGCGGTCATCATGGAAACGTTTATTTATCGCTTCAAGGACTATATCCATACCTACATTTTTGACGCGAAGATTGCCCATTTCTTCAAAAAGTTTTGTTGTCTGCTCATGAGGAAGTAACCGTTGGACTCGCTCGCGCATTGTCATTTTTTGGCCAATCTTTGTTCCCAGAAGAGCATTACGTGCTTCCTGTTCACTAATCAAAAACCGAACCAGTCCACCATTCAAACGAGAATAAGCATTTCCATTGATTTTTGATTTTAGAGGTCCATTTGCTTTCATAGAATATAAAATAGGAATAGAATCTTTAGGTTGAATTTTTTTGTAATCATCGTTATTGAAAAAGCCGTATGCAGGAAGCTCACGACCTCGCGCATCTGTATGAGTTTTTATCATCTCATCTGCGAGGCCTAACATTATTTTCCGTATAAGTCGTTAGTTTATACGCGTTCTCTTATGAACTGCTATATGTTTCCATATAGATAAGACTATATCTTTACTCTTTAAGAGTACCTTCCATTTCGGACCACTTGGTCCTACTCCCTTTCGGGATAGTCGTTGAGCGTTCAATCAAATATAACATCTTTTGTCAATTCAGTCCATGAAGTTTTTGATTTTATTCTATTTATTGTTGAAATTGATACTCCGAATTGAGAAGCAATAGCTTTTAGAGTTTTTTTCTTTTCTATTATCAAAGAAATTATCTCTCTAACATCATCTTCTGTTAGTTTTGCTCTTCCATTTTTTACTCCTCTTGTATCCCTACCATAGCCTGAAAGAAATTTGGGAGTAATTTCAGCATTTTCAAGCTCAATTTTATAAGTTTTTTTCGAAATTATATTTCTCAAAGTTTCATCGCAAATACAATACTTTTCTAAAATTTCTTTTCTTTTAAAATTACCGCTATTTATATCTAAAATAAGATTTTCTAAACTTTCTTTTGTAAATTTAGAACTGGAATTAGATAATCCATCTTGGTCATAACATCTTCTATTAGGAAGAGTATTGGGATTTTCTAAATTTTCTTTCATCGTTGCCCATCTGAGATTTTCTAATTTATTATTAGTGATATCTCCATCTAAATGGTCAACAGTAAGTAAATGACTATTCTTGTTTGGACAAAAAGTTGATAAAATAAGACGATGAACACTAAAACGGTGTCCTTTTCCAACAGGTTTGTCCGTTGTCATCAAAACCACTTTTTTATAACCATTCTTATCATCATACTCTGTTAGAAAATCTTTTTTATACTCTGACCAAATATGACCAGATTCGTCAGCATAGTAATTAGTTCTAAAAGTATATTTTGAGCTTTCAATTTTCTTCATGTACTCATCCTCCAAAAAAGGTGTTATATTTAATTGCTTCGTTGCTGATTGCCCTCGTCTTTACGTTAGGGGTTCCCAGCAGTTAAGAAGGTTTTACTTGAGCATAGGCGTCTACCCAAGCCGTTGCAGTCAATCAAAACTTCTCTGGGATTGTATCTCTCAATTAAAAGTTTCAAATCAATTGCTTGTTGTGTAAAGGTTTTTGTCTCTGCTTGTCTTCCAAGAACTTCAATATTGACGAGAGTTGAGTAGTATTTGTCATTCTTGATGTTTACTCGAAAGATACAAGCAATTGTTGAGTCTTGTAAGCGTCCCACGTCTACACTGATAAAGTAGAAACAATTCTGTTGATTTCTAAATTTCTGAGTAAATTCTGGATTTTTCTTTGTCCGATACTTAGAAAGTTTCTCAAAATCAAACCAAGACTCTTCACTTCCTCCAGCCCAAGTCCCCATGAACTCTGATGCGAATGTCATTTCATTATAGGCTGAAGACATCCTCAATTTCTCAACGTGCTTCTTATCAACTAGTCCATGCTGGGCAGGAATACGATAGTCTAGACCCATAACAAATGCCCTTTTTGGGTCAATTATTGCTTGTATCATTGTTTCTATTAGAAGCGAATAAGCATAGGAAGACTTCATACCTGCTGAAGTTCCAGCGATGACTTGTTGATTACAAACTTCATAAGGATTTACTAAACCATTAGCGTCACGTCGAGAAACGTTTAATTGAGGAAGTATAACTTCGGAAATAATATCTCCATCAGCATCACGTACCTCGTCGAGGAATGTTGAATGAAGTCTGAGACCACGTGATGAGTCCGTAGCGCCCTCGCAAGTAAATTTGGAACCATTCTTGAAGTAAAGCTCGGCCACATCTTTTGAAAAGTTCATATGTGGTTTTCCCATGTAAACTTCAAGTTCTTTTTCAAGTAGAGGCCATATCTTTAAAATTTCCTCTACCTTTTGGCGCATAATTTTAACGCCTTGCGTCTTGACAGGAGCGACAATCGAGCATCTATGATTAGGGATAAAGACACACTGAAGATAGAGCCCAAGGACGCTTAGAAATGACTTTGAAGCAGCGCGAGTTGCAGTAATATAGATTTGATTATAACGCATAAGCGCGCGCAGAAATAAGCGTTGATAAGGAAACAAATCAAATTGTGAGTCAATGGGTTTTATTATATCTAAATAAATGTCAGGATAAACCGTATAGAGTTGAAGCTCTTCTTCCAGAAACTTCTCATTCCGCTCTAAGAACTCTTCAGTTATAACGACCCCTTTTTCTAATTCAACCCCTTCCCTAAAAAGACGATTTTGAGAGTTATAAATTGAAGTGGGGTCGCGCAAAGTAATTACAGCCATTAGAGAGTTCCTCCCGCATCGAACTCCTCACTTTCATCCTCTTTGAAAGCTTCGGCCTCATAGACGTCTGCATCAAAGTTATCTGCTTGGAGGTCATAAAAATTATCTGTTTGAGCGACATTCTGAAGAGCCTGAAGCCGCGCGGTCACCTCATCTCCAAGGCCACCTTCGTTTATATATAAACGCTGATTCCAAGCTTCAATATTTTTCAAAGTCTCATCAATAACATCTCTAGTAGTATTATCATAGAATTTATTTTGGTGCCCACGCTTTTCGAGCCAGAACATCAGTTCTCCAATACTATCAAAGTCGGTTGCGTTTTTGACTGATTTAGGGGTAAAATCTGCCGTCTTCACAATCTTATCATAAGATGAGAGGAATTTGTCGACGTCTTTATCACCGGCGCGGATTCGTTTGTCTATTTCTAATGAAAGCTTACAAAGTTTTTGAGCTTGGTCAATAGCCAGTGCACCAGATACGTTCTGAGAAAGAAGTAAGCCTTTATAGAGGTCTTCTAAGTAATAAAGCTCATCATCATCATAGTTGCCTCCCCAGCGTCGGCGCAACTCCTCAAAATGTTTCTCCTTTACCAATGGAATCTCATCTTCAATGAGTCCAACTTTTTTGAGTTCGAGATATTGGGAGTTATAACTGTCCCATCCCAAATTCTTATATTCTTCTGTTGCAAAGACTTTTGCATAAACGCCCCAAACAGTATCATCAGAATTCAAATCCCTCAATCTCTCAAATTCTTTCACAATGAAGGGGATATCGGCCCATTGGCAGACTTTGTCGACCGCGCGCCAACTAAACTTATTTTGTTTGAGATAGTGAGTAATACAATCATTACAAATGGGAAGTACTCCATCTGGGTAGAAAATCGAGTGGGTTTTTGTGAAATCTTCTTCTAATTGTTGTTGCTTACAGCGCGGGCATTCTTTTGTAAGAAACGAGCGTTTTTGTTTTGGTATATTTGGTTGTAGTGGCATTACTACTAATCCTCCTTTTACTTATTGACTTTTTTGAGGATTTTTATGAGTTCGCGCTGACGAGGCCGAGACAGTTCCGAAAATTTTTGGAGCAAATCACTAAATAAGTCTGAAAAATCACGGGTTTCGGATTTTTTAGGAGCTTCGTCATTGGGCGTAGTTGGCGCGGGCTCGCTCTTTTCCTCAATAAGTTTGACGCCCAAAAACTTACAGAGGCCCACAAACTCAATAGCCTCCAATCCTACTAGTAGCTCCATAAAAGTTTTTGTACGATTATTTTTGTCCATAGTTTTCTCCTTTATACCAAAGGGGCTTCACGCCCTTCTCTTTTATATCGTAATAGCCGGTCGCACTTCTTACACCGACAAGAATATCCATCACGAGAACTTTGTCTCCTCATAAAATACTTACTATCCAGAAGTAAAGTCTTTCCACAATCTTTACAACGTTTGAAATTTTCAGGGAAAAATAAATTTTCGGCTTGTTCGCGGTGGGTTGCGGCAGCCGCACAAATTTTTGAGAGGGCTTTTTGGTGGAAAATAGTAGAGATATAGTTTGAGTTATAGGTTTTGTTGTATTTTTTATTGATGTATTCGACGATTGGCTGGTTTTGTTGGTGAGCCATTTTTAGTCGGAAGACATCTTCTTCGAGGGGAGTTAAGTCGGCTAGGGACTTATACCATTCGAATGTTTCGAAGAGGGCGCGCAACGTACTTTCGAGAGGTAAAGAGTCTAGTCCTTCTTCTAGGGAGTCCCAAATTTTTACCAAAGCTTGAAGATGTGATAAATCCTCAAAATCAAAGTAGCGAGAGGAGCGAGGGGTCCAGATTAGAGTTGAGAGGGCGCGCTGGTCTTTTTCGGTTTTGAGGTCTGAGGGAATTGGAAATCTTCCTTCGGGGAAGAGAGCCCGCGCTAAATTTGAAGGTCCTTTTAGACCGAGTGGATAAATGGGGATATCAGCATCGAAGATTGGGGTTTCGAGTGGATTATAAGTGTGAGGGATAAAGCGTTGGAGTTTTGTCTGGTAGAAATCTTGGAGAGTAAATTGTTCACGTCGTTTTTCGATTAGGAGACGTTTTTGTTTTAGATAGGAGTAGGGATTTAGGAGTTTTGATTTTTCTTCAAGGTTTTGGAGCTCTTGGGGAGTGAATTTTGCGCGGAGGTCTTCGCGCACGTGATCTTTTTTACCTGTTCGGACTTCGTAGGTAGAGAGTTGGAAATCGTTTTCGTCGATTTCGCGCCAGAGGGGCTCCAGTAAGGCTAAAATGTGGGGCGGGGCGGTTTTGCGCGCGAGTTGGCGTGAAAATTTTTGTTTTGAAGTCTTAGTTGGGGTGTCACTTATAGGGCGGATTGAGTCTTCATTGAAGGCGGGGCTTTCACGTAACTCGTCGAGAGATATAATTGGACGAGATGACCATGTAGACTTTAGTTCGATATTTGCGCTTTTGTCTGAGGAGAGGCCTTCGGAATTTTTGCCCCATAGGAGATAGTCGGCGATTTTTTCGAGTTCGGAACTTGTGAGGGGTTTTTCTGCGTCGAAGTTTTGGATATATGTTTGGACGTATTCGGCGCGGGCTTCATCACTTGAAAGTGAGAAGTCGAGATTTAGACGATTCATTATTACGCTCCTTATGTATAAGCCAAAGTGTAGTTGGCCCTTAGTTTCTATTTTTATTATACCATGGGAGAAAGGTTAGAGTCAAATTTCGAGTGGTAAAATTTATAATTTCGGTGAGAAAAATGAAATTTTATCTCGGTGAGAAAATGTTCCAGACCCGTTTTGGGAGGCGTTCGTCAAATTGCACAATTTTAGAAAATAACCCCCCGGCTATTTTTGTGCAGGTTTTTAGCTTAAAAAATGTTGACTTTTGGCTCTGGATATGGTAACATAAGACCATGGAAAAGCAATCCGGCAGCAAGCCGATGAACCTTAACAAGTAAATAAAAAACTATCACATTAAAAGGAGATTTTTATAGTGAAAAAAAGTCTGATTGAATGTTATTATAATCATGCTTTTACTCATGATTATATTTTTGGTGTAGCTGTCCGTGGTACTGTCTACATGGTGAAAAAAGCCTGTAATATGGCAGATATGGAACACTACTTGACCACACAAACCGCAAGCCGGGGACAGGGACAGACGTTAAAATTTGCGCCTACTACGGCACAAAAGATCGAGCTGATAGCTGATGGAGAATCCATTCCGCTGTGCTCAGTTGAGTATCTCGAAAGCCTGGTAGTTAATAGCAAGTATAACCGGGGACAGATATTTGAAAAGCTGGTTACTGAATTCTATGGGCAGAAATGGAAAGCTGATAACATTCCGTTTACACAAGCCGGTGATATTGAGATTGACGGCAAGCCCTATCAAATCAAGTATCAGAAAGCAAGTTTCTTGTCAGAAGGACAGATGTTCCGGTTGATGGCAAAAGACAATAAGTAAAAAACGCTGACCTAACGGCGAGACGGGGAGAAAGGAAACATTATGAATATCAAGACCTACATTAGCAAGCAGTTGCAGGCCGCTCTGGATTGCGCCGACTGCGCTCACGCAAAGGAAATCGCCTGGGATGCCTACAATAAGGCAAGCGGGGCCTATGAGTTTTACACCCTGGAAAACGGCCGGGACTGGGAGCTTTTCGACTGGTGGGGTAGGGAAGTCCGCCCTATGTTTCTCCTGCTGGCAGGCATTAGCCTGTAAATCAATCGGCTGTCCTATCGGCCATACGGGGAGAAAGGAAAACTACAATGATTAAATTAACGTTCTTTGTACACTGTTCCGGCTGGGCTGATGGCGGCTATGAAAATACGCTTTACTTTACAAGCACCGCAGAAGCCCTCTATTGGTTAAGTCAAGAGCCACAGTGTGAAATGATTAGTATTGAGAAGGTGACAACGAAAGAGTTTGCAGAGGATTATATTGGGGAGCTATAAAGCCTTCCCATAAAATAAAAAAGAAAAGAGGTTACTAAAATGGAAGTTATTCCTTGTATGTATCACGAGAACGGTCATAATTGGCTCTATGCTATCTGCCATCCCATGAACGCCGAAGCTACTGTAAAGGAAATGAATGAGCGACTTCAGAATGGAGAAAGCAAGTATAACGGCCTTGAGTTGAACGGCATTGATTATTTCTATGCCGGCGAAGCCTATGATGAAGATTTCAGTCTGTATGATTAAGAGAGGAGCTAAACACCATGAGTATTGAAAAGATGTGCGATGAAGTTATTCATAGATATGGTTTTGAAACAAAGAAAACTATTTCTTTCTTTAGAACAGTAGAAAAAGGAAGCTATGAAAAGATTGTGAAAGCCTATCGAAAGATTATGAAATAAAAGAATGGGTAAAATTTACCCGTTCTCTTTCTCTTTATCTCGCTAACGTGAGGCCCGGGCCAACAAATGACACGCACGG
>ENA-OPFM01000139-OPFM01000139.1-human-gut-metagenome-genome-assembly--contig:-NODE-139-length-18292-cov-1.975380_pt1 | contig 18292 bp, 8 predicted proteins | sample MGYA00241716_ERZ501563 | MGnify/ENA primary metagenome ERZ501563 (study PRJEB25962, sample SAMEA2042433) | human gut metagenome | biome: human gut; feature: human-associated habitat; material: faeces... | reverse complement strand
ATCTTCTTCATATGAAAATCAAACAATCAGACGCTTTTTTTATGTTTTTATATTTTATTGAGGTGGAACATGGTGGTGGATGATTACTATACTTTATATATATAATATATATTTTTATTTTTATATTAGAAGAATATAGTTTATATTCCACCATCATCCACTCATATTGCTTGTGGCATTATAAATACCACTTCTAAATATATAACAAGCATTACAAATATAAGTATTTCTTACTTATAAAATTATATCTGATATATTAAATCATACTTTATAATAAAAAAGACCACTATTTTAAATTAGTGATCTCTGTTATAAAAGCAAATTATAATAATCTATCAATTCTATAAAGTAATGCTTCATCGGAAGGAATATATTGAGACTCAGGCATGAATATTACTTTATGATTAATATCTGCTAGTGTACCATCATCTATAACCAACTCACTTGCAGTAACAACAACTTCTAATTGGTTATTTTCATTATAATCAAAAGCAATTAAGTGTCTATCAAATAATCTATGCATTTCTCGACATAATGCAATTCCATTATTCACTGAGAAACTTCCTCCGTCTGCAAATGGAATTATATGAGCAGCATCTAACATATAATTAAATTTGTCATCACCTTGTTTAATCATTATACATTTACCAGTTATAGCACATTTATAATCATATGCTTTCAATACTTTATCTCTAAATTTAGACTGTTCATCTGCAGGTCTTCCAGAAATTGTCGCTGGTGTTGTTTCTTCATTTTCTTCTATTTGAATTTGAAGAGCTAATGAACTATTAATTTTTTCTATTTCATCTTGAGAAATAGTTATCACTTTATTTTCATCAATTATTCCTGATATTGCTAAAACATCTAAAATATAAGATTTTGGTCTAACTATTTCTTCTTTCAACTCGTAAATTAAATCGTTAAATGCACCAGTTTTAATAGTAACAGCGTTTAAAACATCTGTTTTCTTTTGTGACAGACAATCTAACAATAATTCGTCAGTTAATATCTCACCTTTATTCACAGCTATGCTCTTTACTAATAAATAATATGGTCTTAAAGAGTCCGCTGAATCATAATATGAAAAAATAAGTTTAATTAGTATTTCTTGTAAAGCTAGTGCTTTATCTTGATTTAATTTAGAAATTATACTTTGATAACTAATAGAATTTAATCTTTCATCTTTATCATATAGTTTATAACTTGTTCCTATTCCATCTAACAGAATCAAAATTTGATTACCATATTCAGTAAATTCATAATAATTAGAACTCGGTTTATCATACTCTACAAGTCCAAATTTCTTCATATCTGGCAACTTACTCTTATAATTTACGCTTTTCAAATTAAGATATTCGCGTAAATCGGCACAATCTTTTAAAGTAAAAATTTCATAATATATCATGTTGGATAAATTATTCTTTATATGTTTTAAAGAATCAAAAAACAGTTTTGTATCTTTTCTTTGCGTTCTTAAACTCATAAGTTATATCCTTTCCAACTCAATAATAGTTTCTCTTAAATATAGTTTTTCAATATTTTCTAAAATTGATTGTTGTTGAGAAGATGTAGATAATTTTCTTGCAACTATTAATTTATTAACTTTAAAATCATGGTTACGCGCCAATTCTGCTATAATTTCATCTGATGGGACAGATACTCCGGAATAAAAAGAATTTCCTACTACGATATAAAATTTAGAAGTTTTACTTAATACCTTACTAATTTTACCTAATAAACAATCCATATCATAAAAATAATTTTTAATCATTTTAAGAGTTCTAACATCTGTAGATTTTTCTTCTAGTCTTGAAATTCTATTTTCTAAAATTTTTGAATAAACATCATCATCATTAATATCTTTCTTACGATCGGCCAGTTTCAAGAACTCATCTTACTTCTCATTGCATTTTTTTTGTAAATTTTCCATTGATCATTACTTGATATCAATCCACTCGTCCAAAGTTCCATCTTATAAACTTCCAAATAATCAAACATGTTGCAATAAGGAGGAGATGTAATAGCTATATCAACATTAAAATCAAAGCCTTTAATAATTGAACTTCCAAAACAAATATTCATTTCACGTTTATTATTTTTATCGAACTTCTTCTTTTCTGACAACGCATCAAATACTAACTTTTTTAAATAGTCGATAGTATTATTAATTGATAATTTAGATTCCCTGAATTTAATTCCATTACCATCACGTTTATAATCAAATATTTCTTGCAAATTAGAAATCACCAAATATTTAATAAACCTATACGATTTTTCATCTAAATCACAAAAATGATTTATGAAGGATTGAACAATATCGTATTTATCTTTATTAGCATACTTGTAATATGGTTCCCATTCTGGATATTCATATTTTTTTACATTATTCATATTAAACGAATCAACAAGATTAATAATCTCTTTATGATAATTAGTATCAAGTTTAATTAACTTTGCTTTTATTATTTCAATTGAAAGAGGATTTGTATCAAATGCATAACATACAGCATCATTCGTTAGATTTGACATAAATGAAGAGCCAGTACCTGAAAAAGGATCTAAAATACTTCTTTTCTTGGAATTTTCTAAGTATTTTAAAATATTTGGATTAAACGATTCTTTATATGGAAAAAAGTAATTTAATGTTTTATCATTTAAATCAGAATTAACCAATCCTTTAAATTCATCATTGTAGATAAATAAATTAGGGTTATAGGTTTTAATCCTATTTATTGCAATGTTACAATATTGTTCTGATAAATCAATTCCTATAAATTGTCTTGATAAATTACAAGCAGCATGAGTAGTCGTTCCTATACCATTAAACGGGTCCAAAATAACATCATCTTTATATGAATATAATTTAATTAATCTTTCTATTAACTCTAATGGATATGGTGCTGGATGGATATTTTTCTTAGCCGTATTTGACTCACAAATAATATCTTCATATAAAATATTATCTTCAACAATATACCAAGAATTTTTTGTATATTCTTTAAATTCTTCAGAGGTTATATCTATATCTTCCTTTAATCCTTTATGACTTTTCTCATTTTTATAAAAAACCATTACTGCTTCACACATTGGTCTACAATTAGGACAAGAAGGACTTTTCCAGCTTCCCCACGCTGTATTATTACCTTGAAAATGATTGATATTTTTTCCTTTGTGCCAAGTAATCATTTCAAAATCTTTAAATCCTATATCATTAACGATAGTTGCTATTTGTGTCGCTAAAAAATGAACTTTTTTTGTTTTCATGTTTTTAATAGCAAATGGAACATTTATACATACTTTACCATCATCTTTTAAAACTCTAAAAACTTCTTTAAAACATGATGATAACATATCATAATAATTTTCTAATTCTACATTGTCATCATAAATATCATAATCATGTCCTGCGTTATATGGTGGACTTGTTATAACTAAATCAACAAAAGAATCAGGAAATTTAGTTAAAACTTTTGTTGAATCTCCACAAATAATAGATTTTAGCATATACATATTACCTCATAATAATTTTCTACGTTATATAATTATAACATATTTTTGAATAAAAAGCCACACAAATCAACTATTTTCAACATAATTCACTAAATTTTTATAAATCAACACTTTTATATGTAGTAATGCTATATCACAAAAAATACATATAATATATAAAAAAGAAACTAATGCAGTTATATGCTACATTAGTTCCAATTCTTATTGTAATTAAATGCAGAAACAAATTGTCTGCCTTAGTAAATTACGACTCTTTTAATTTGTATTTATATCTCTTCTATTCCTAAACTTTTTAAATATCTATATGTTCCATCGTAGTATTCTGGTAAGCGAGTTGTGTCTTCAAAGAAGCCATTTGGTGTTTTGTTTTTGTTACCTTCTGGAATACATATGACCATTCCAGCTCTTGCACGAGTAAGAAGTACACGATATGCATTAAGCATATATTTTATTTGTTCTTGTTTATTTTCAGTATCTGGGATTACCTTATTCCATTTTGTTTGTCCATTGAATCTATAAAAATTCCACTTACCATTTTCACATCTCATATCTGCATCCCAAAGTATGCAAGTATAATCAAGTTCTAGTCCTTGTACTTGAATTTCAGTTGCTGCATCTTCTAGATAATTAGATGATCTAATATCTGTTTTATCTTCTAAAAACCAGTGCACAGCATTTTCATCGCCACTCTCTAAAACATGTACAGCAAGTGGTTTAAATCTTGCTGATTCTTTTGTTACAAGTACTCCTGTTCTTTCTGTACCTCTCACCTTTTCATGTAGCCATCTTCTAGCTGTATTCATGTCTCTTGTTAAAACGATATGGTATTTATCTTTGATTTCATTATATATTGTTGATGCATTCTTTTTATCAAAGCTTAATAAAGCATGAACAAAAGCTGATAATTTTTCTGCCCTATATGATCTAAGTGTTACTCCTAAATGTAAACATTCTGAATATGTAACATTTTGATTATCTTTTAAAAGTTCATTTACTTTGCCTTCAGCGTATTCTGGTTCAGTTAATTTTGGTGAGATATAGATATTCCAATGTGGAAACATTTCATTTAATGCTTTAATCCATTCCGAAATTCCTGCTTCACCTGTATTGATTTCTTGTCCTCCTCCAACTAAACAAACAATAGTTGCCCAGTCTTCACGTTGATCAAGTGACCAAATTAAGAATGCCGCTTCAGACATTGGGAAGTTTGGAACTTTTAGTTTATTCCCATATGTTCCCCCTCTTTTTAAATAGTCTGCAAGCCTTTTATGAGTCCAAGATCTTTGAGCTTCATCAAATATAGCCACATGTTCTACTTCACCAAATCCTGCATCTTCCATTTTAACAGCCTTTTCAGGATCTATTTCTAAAACTCCATTTTCAACTGGATTTTTAATTTTAGCAAGCATAGTATCTCTATATCTATGAATCATTTGAATTGATTTTTTTACTTCACGTAGTGAATCAGTTTTATTCTTTTTGATTCCTTCATTACGACATTTTAAATAGTTATCTCTAGCAAGTGCTTCTGTAAGTACTGCAACAAGCGGACCATTACCTGATAAATATACTGCTCCTTCATCTTTAACTGGTTCAGCATTTCCTTGATATGTTTGTTTAATAGCTACATCTAATCCAACTAAAGTTTTACCAGCACCAGGAACACCTGTTACAAAACAAATACTTTTTCTTTTATTTAATTTACTATTTTTAATAACATCTAAAATATAAGCAATTGTTCTGTCAGTTGTTACTTTATCTGCTTCATGACGAGTTATATCTTCTACTGAATGATGTTCATATAATGCTTTAGCTGCTTCAATAATAGTAGGAGTTGGCGCATAAGGACTAATAATCCAATTATCATTTATTGGTAATTCGCTATTAAAACGATTTAATACTTGATTAATTAAATCAGTAAGTCCATTTGTACCTGTAACTAAAGGGTTAACAACTTTATCATCATAAACAGACATCATTATATTAGTCGATGATGAGTTATAATCTGTTGCGACAAGAATTGGAACAATAACATGCTCATGGCTAAATTTATGAAAATATTTCAAATCTATTGCATAATCGAGTACTTGATCAATATCTGATTCAAGTATTCTTTTTTCTCCAACTTTAAATTCTAAACACAAGATAATGCCATCAAGAAGTAATACAATATCAATTCTTTTACCAAGGCGAGGAATATCATATTCAAATATTATTTTACCTTCTTTATCTTTATAATTAACTAATAGTTCTTTTAAAATTAAAATTTCTTCTTTCCAAGCTTCTCTTGTAGTTGTAAGAGCTTCTCCATGATAATTATCACATAGCGTACCAAAAATTGAGTTTGTATCATTATTAATAAAATCTCTAAAACTACTATTATATAAACAACGACTCATACAATAATCTCCATATTCCTTTTTATATGATTATTATACTATATAATTATATTTTTTTCTATAAAATAATGCTATATACTTATCTTTATTTTCCCTACACCAATAATACTATTAGTCACTTAAAGAAAAAAGCTAAAACACAAAAATATGCTCTAGCTAATCATTAATTTCTATTATTATAATGCTTTTCTAACTTTTCAGTAGTTAGTTCTTCTCTTAATCCTAAACTATAATCTTATAGTTATTTAATACTTCTGTAATATATTTAAATGGATATGGTATTACAGTATTTTGATTATTTCTTACATCATCAACATCTAACAATCTCAAATAATCATTAATTTCTTCTTCATTAAAATTATATTTAATTTGTCTATATGGAAAACCATTATATATACTTTGATTTAAACTATTACAACATCCAGAATAATATTGAAAATAATCAACATTATCATTTTTATATTTAAACTTTTCGAATGCCTGTTTTATTGGTTGAGTCTTAGATCGCCATAAAGGCTTAAAATAAATGATTTTATTATCCCACAAATATTTGTTTAAGTCTTTTAGACAGTTTGAATATTCTTTTCTCAAATCTTGTTCTTGTGGAAAAAGATTATTTTTAATCTCATTATATAATTGTGACATACTGATTGTATCATATCTATTTATAAAGTTTTCAAAATCATTTATAATTTCAAAATATTTAAAATGTGTTTTTTTATATTCATTTAAAACAGGGATAAATTTATCCTTTATATTAATTTCAATTGAAGTTTTATAATAAGCTTGTATAAGATCATTTATTTCGGTAAGTGGATATTTATGCAACAAAATTATCTCATAAATTTGTTTTGAATTTTTATTTTTTAAATAGCATTGCTCTTTCAAATTATTTGAATCACTTTTAAACTCTTCATTTGTATTTATAAATAACTTACCATCTTCTATTGATAATTCGCATCTAATGTATTTATTATCTTTAATTTTTTTTATTCTTCCAAAAATAAACTTATCAATAATTAAATTATTGTGTTGATGGTGCAGAATCTTTCTAATATTCAGTTCGTATTTGTGAACTAATTCTGAGATGATAACATTCATTTTATTTTTATTTATGCTATTATCATCAATATTATAAATCATATTTTGTACAACATAATCTAAACTTGATAAATGTTTATCGTCTAATCCATTTACATCATAATAGTCTTTGGAGTATATTATATTTAAATTAAGTTTTGCCTTATTAACATCACTTGACACATCAACATTTACATTGTTTGCTTTAAAATAGTTAACAACTGCTTCTAAATATTCTTTATTCCCAACATTATCAATAATATTAATTCCTTTATTGCGAACTAATTCAAGTGCATATTTTCTATCAGAATTTATCTTATGATTAATGTTTTCGAATTTCTTTTCTGTCATCTCATCATACAGAAAATTAATTTTATATACATCACCATATATTTCATTGAACCTATTATATATGCTCATAATTCGGTAAATCTTACAGTTTTGTAATGAAGATAAACTTTTACCACTAAAATAATCTAAATTATGTTTTGTTCCGCTTTCACCTTCGATAATGTAACCAGAATATTTATTTACTGACTTTGATAGGAATTTTCCATTAATTTGAAAAACTCTTTTATCATTATTATAGTTTTGATATTGTCTGAAAGTAACTACTTCTGCTTTTAAACACATATCTTCAAATATGTACTTAAGAGTTATTACAAAATCTTTTTGCGATTTTATTACCTCATATAATTTTCCATCAAAACATTCATATTTTTCATTATTATAACTATAATTCTTAATACCATTTAAAAGTAAATTTATTTTTTCATCTTCAGTTATAAATTTATCAATACCAAAATATTTAATCAGGTTAAAATCTTTAAAATAATTCAACTCTTTTTCATCAAATAGTTCATCTATATTTAATTTGTTACTATTTTTTTCTATCAGAAAATATATTTTAAATTTACTTCCATGTCTATATATAGAGCAAACCTTTTCTTTTTTTATGGAATCTACTAACTTCTCAACCTTATTAAATAAATTTTTTATATTTGTATCATATGTAATTGATAATGAATAAATGTCAAATCTGCTATTAATGTTATCAAATTCAATTTTCACTTTATTAGTTAATATCTCCATAGTACATTTGACTCTCTTTCATTAAATTTATTGCTTCGGTATTATAAGTATCATTTCTACTATCGTACAACCATGGTATTTCATAAATAATTCCATCTTGTATTACATTTTCATGAATATCTTGATAATTGTTTTTTAATACATTAATTATAAATACTCTTTTAGCACCAACTTTTCCAACTTTTTTTGCTATCTTATCAATCATTTCTAATTTGTTTTTATAAAAGTCTTCACTCCAATTTTTCATATCATAAAAGACTTGACCATTATAATAATCAAACTTTTCAAAATGTTTATTATCAACTATTTCTTTAATAATTATTCCATGCGATTCTAAAATAGCTTTTGCTGCAATTTCTCCAATTGCACCCTTGTATATTCGTTGAAATGTAGCTGGATTTAAGATATATTTATTCTTTTTAAATTCTGTAGCATATCCATTCTTTACACAATAATCATATACATATTTAGACTTTAACATTTCTTTAAATCTTGAACTAGTTAAGTTTACTTTATTTGAATATTTATCTGCAATAGCTGATTCACTTATATTAAATAATTCTAATTTATTATCTGATAGTCTTTTCTCTTGATAAACATATGATGCTATTTCTTCATCAAATTGAGAATAATATATTTCATTATTATCATCGATGGAATCAGTTGTTGGATATTTTAAAACAAGCTCCCTTAAATTTATCCATTCAATTCTTTTTAAATCAGTCCACCAATTATATGATAAATATGTTATTTTATAATTAGCATTTTTATTATTTTTATAGTTTTCAACAATATATTTTAGATTTGAAATAACACTGTTATCTTCATCAGGTAATGATTTAAGAATCTCTTGTAACTCATAATTTATCATTCTATCTTCAAGCATCTTCTTTTTCCTGATTAACGCCTCTTTAATTTTATGATGCATAATTATATGTACATTATCAGATTTATTTTTCGTTCTACATATTCTTCCAATAGCTTGGATAACTAACTTACAAATAATAGAATCTTTTGCTGAAATTACATCTTTATCAATAGATAAAAATATTTTATCTGTCAAATACTTTTTAAATCCTTCACTTATATACTTAACAAATTTTTTACGCTCTTTAATTAACCCCTCTGCTTTTAAATATTCTAAAGCATATAAATATTCAGCTAGTGTATCTTCATTGTATTTTTCTACACTTGGCATTACATAAGTTACTTTATCTAAGTATACACCATCTAAATCCTTTTCATCTCCATCAAACTCATATTGAAGATTCTTTCCTAAAGCAAGTGTTTTATAAGTACTTATTATAAATACATTATCTTCTTTTAATTCTTCTTTTATTTTATCATATTGTTCATCAAAATTATTTGAATCAAGTGTATATATTTTACAACTATAATCCTTTAATTGAGCTATCTTTACAAGTTGTTCTTTAAAATAGTCAAACTTTAATTCTAAAGCATCATTAATTTTAAAATTAAGAAAACAAATCATACCATGTACTTTCTCATCAATAAAAGTAATAAATGTTTTAAATAAATTATAATAAGTTGTAAGCCTATATTTTTTATCTCCTGTAATTTGAGCAGTATCAAACATTTTATATTTATCAAATTTATAATTGTTTAAAATTTCATCCAAATTTTCAAACAAATAATCAAAGTTTTCTAATGATAAATCTTGTTGATCATTTATATATTTATCAATTACTTTATGACTTCTTGTTTCAAAGTTAAGAAAGTCTTGTTTTAACTCATTCAATTCATCTTGATTTATTTGAATAAAATGTTCACCTAATTTTTTAGATAAGTAATGCATATCATAATTTTTTACATAGGTATTTAAAGTGGCTGTTGCAGATATCCCAATAACAATATTATTTTGAGCCATACCAATAAGGAAATGTTCAGGAAGTTCATTATAATGATAATAATAAACATTGGTAGATAAATCATGTGATAAATTATCTTCTAAGAAGAAATATTTAAAACCTGTATCTAAGAATTCTCCAACATCATCATTTGCAAGTTTTAAAGTATATGTTAAATACTTATATACTATTTTAGAGTAATATTCTTCATTTGACTTACCTATATTAAATTCATTAATTATAGTACATACTGAATCATATAGTGAATATACCTCATCACCTTTTTTTCTTGTCTTTTGCTTATACTCAAAAAAGTTTTTTGATATATCTGCAATTAGTATCATAAACTCATCTATTTTCTGCGAAATAAAATCACTAATTTCTTCAAATAAATTATTATCTTCTTTTTCTAATTTAACAATATTACAATTTTCATTTTCATCAAAATTAATAGTTAACTTCCCTTTATTTTTGCTATCATATACATCAATAACTTGTTTATCTCTAAATAAGAATTGTTCTTTCTTTTCTTCATTTGAATATTTTAATGTTGATTCTAGATGGTATTTATGATAATTTTCTTTCAAATCATTATAAAATTGAAAAATTCTATTTTCGAACTGCGCTTGCTCATCACCAAAAAATTTTTTAGGTAAAATATTATTGATACATATATTACTCAAGGAATTATAAATGTAAGTTATAGTTTTAAACAAATTAACTCTATCTTGATTAGTTATATTAGAGATTATTATTGATAATAATGCTTCCTTTGTTGAATCAAATTCATCAATAAAGACAATATAATTTTTAAATAAATTATCAAATTTATTAGATATTTCATGTTGTCCATACCACAATGTATCAATTGGATAATATGATTTATGAATAGTCATTTGTATTAAATTAGCAAATGGTACCAATACACCTGGATAAAGCTTTACAATCCATTCATATTTACCTAAAAATGACAAAATATCTTTTTTATTATATGAATTAATACCATCTTTTTTATAATCTCTTTTAAACTCTTTTTGATCTTTTAATAATTCCTTTAATTCTTTTCTAAATATTTGTTCTTCCTTATTGAAAAAATCTCTGTAAAACTCAATGTCATCTAGATTAGCTTTTTGAATACTTGTTATAACTCTTCTTAAAGAAGAAACATTTGAAATTTGATTAAATATCTTATCATCAGAAATTTTTAAAAAATATTCTCTAAATGTATCAAAAGCAGGAATTAAATTAATAATAATTGGTTCTTCATTTAGTAGTTGTTTCATTATTTCTATATCATCTTTTTTAAATTTCAAAAACAACTTTTTTTGAGGAGCTAAAAATATGAATTTATTTATTTTGCAATTATCACAAATATATTTTCTTGCTTGAAATGATTTACCATATCCTGTTGCAGCATCAATGATTGATAATCCATTTGTATTTAGTTGTTCAATATGACTTTGAAATATATTATATAATGCTTGTCCTCTATGATCATTTAAATTCATAATTTACTCCTTTCCTATTACTAGTTTAATTCTATTAATATAAATTATATTTTATATAAATATTCCAATAAAACTTCAATTGATATTCTATTATTAATTATACATTATTATTTAATTTTTTATAGTATTTTATTTAACCTTTTAATATATCCAAGAATTATTCTTCACTTGTAATCCATTCCACTAAATCATCTATATCCATTAATTGTATTAATGTTTTTTGCTCATTAGCAAAATCTCGAGCAGGTTTAGTAAATGTTGATGTAGTAACTAAAATAGATTGATTAGCTCCTTGAGCACAATGAACACCATATAATCCACGTACTAATTGTACATTCACTTTATTCCCATCACAATAATGCTTGCATTCCACTAATAAAACTAGTTTTGTAGGTCTATTTTTCTTACAAATAATATCAAATCCACCATCTCTAGTTCTATTTGTGACTTTTACTTCGTAGCCTTCCTTTTCAAAAAGTTCGGATATAAACACTTCAAACTCCCTACTAGTCATATTATATATTTTACTTTTGAGTTCTTCAATATAATCTAATTCATAGTCATCAAAAAATGGATCATAATCCCAATAAATAACATCTAATTGAGGATTTATAACATATTCTCCATTACTAATTTCAATATGTTCATAATTAAATGCTCCCACTGGATACTCATAACCAGACAAATTAAGACTTATTACATTACCACATTCACATTCGATGTCATCATAAAATATAGTCTCAATTTCAGGTCCCATATTTCTTTCATAACTATGTGTTTCATAAAACAAACTATCTTTATCGATATTGAATATTTTTCCGCATCGATTGCATTTTACTATAATATCATTTCTTATTTCGATCATATAACTCCTTTTTTATAATTAATTATATTTTGACTTTCGCAAATCGAAAGCAGGTTTAGTCCCTTCTAATATATCCACGATTTTCCCCTTTATTATAGGATTTTCAATGCTTCCTGATATATATTTTATCTCAAAAGTATTTTTATCCATCTCGCTATATATTATTTGCTCTGAGTCACAAGCAACAGCTATATTAGGATTATGCGTTACAACAATAATTTGTCTATTTTTCTTTGCTCTTTTAATGCATGGTACCAATTTTACAAATACTGATTGATTATCCAAATTATCTTCAGGTTGGTCAATTATTAATGGATAATTACTTTTGTCTAATGTAAGATAAAATATTAATAATACAATTCCTCTTTCTCCTGGAGATAATTCTTTTAATTTTCTATCTCCTAATGATAATTGAAAGTTAGTACTTAAATACTCTAATTGATAAAAATTATCATAAAATTCTTTTTTGTTTTTTATAAAATTACTATTGTAATCCTTTATCAAATTATAAAAATTTTTTTCGAATAATTTAACACTTTCACTATCATTGAAATCAACTTCCTCAAATAATTCATTTAATTTACCAATCCCATTATTTGAGGCACTTAAATTACTTTTTATCCTTTGGTCAATGTTATCAATTAATTTTCTAACAATATTTTTACTATAACTAATATTTGTACTAAAATTTATTTTATCATCATCCATATTCATGATTGCATCTATTTTTTCTTGAATTGGGAAATAAATACCTTCTAAAACTTTCAATTCCTCTAAATACTGTTCATAAATACTTATCATAATATTAGCTCTTAATTTAACTTTTTCTGCCAATTCATTAGGAAGAGTGTTTTCTATATATTTTAGTTCATCTTCATATTTCTTTATCGATTCAGATTTTCCCTGTTCTTGTTTTTCACCTAATATAATTGCTTTTTCGTATTCCCAATCCCTAATTTCTTTTTGGTAAGTTAAATATTTTTTAAGTTTGTCATCTGCTTTTTCAGATATAATATTTTTATATTCTTTTAACATTATAACTTTTGTAACTAACGATTTTTCTTTGTTAACCAATTCCATAATTGTATCAATATTTGTTTCATTCTCATCTAAAATGTTAGTTAAATCTACTAATATATTATCAGAAATTAATTCAGAAATTTCTTTAGACTGTTTATTTAAATCATCTAATTTATTATTTATTATCAAATCATTAACTTTTATTTCGATGATTTTTCCAGTATTCTCTATATTTAAATCTTTTAATAAACGATCATATGAATCATTTAAATTATCACAATCATTAAGAAAAATATCTTTTTCTCTATCTACTTGTATAATTTTGTAAATTAAATCATTAATCTCTTTTAATTTTTCTTTATTTAAATCTATTTCAATTTCTAAATTTGTAATTTTTTGAGAAAGTTCTAAATCGATTTTTGAATATTCATCTTGTTCTAAATCATTTGGTTTTGCAACCTCCGTAGGCTTATTATTTTCATGATTTAATAATCTTTCTCTTTGAACTTGTAAAGCATTGTTAATTTTATTCTTGTAAGAAACTGACATTTTTTCTTCTAGAATAATAATTGCTTGATTTAAATTTTCAATTTCATTTCTATATTCCTGTCTTTTAAGTTCAATAATATTTGATTTTTTATAAATTAATTCATTTAGGTTATTACAATCTAATTTGTTTTCTGCTGGAATATAGGAAAATATTACATTATTAATTTCTTCTTGAAATTTTTCACCTAAATCATTGCACACATCCTCTATATAACTTTGAGGTAAAAACTGAACTTTTTCAAACTCTTCTTCATTACATGTATTATCTAAGGATATTTTTGCAACATCTGGACTATTACCAAAAAAGGATATTTTAGCAGCATAATCATTACCATATTTAGTATTTATACTCAAAAATCTATTTTTATTCAAAAATGAAGCATGACCAATTTTATGTGAGTTTGACAAATATGCAATAATATCAGCAAGTGCACTTTTCCCACTGCCTTTGTTTCCTATAATAGATATCATAAATGGATTTAAATATAATGGTTTTTCGAAATTAAACCAAGTTTTACTAGATGTTGATTCTTCTTTTTTAACTATATTTACACTTTTTAAAGAATAATTAACTCTTTTGTTAGCTTCTTTTAATTCATCAGGAATTACTCCAATATAAACTCTTTCATTAATTGTACATATTGCTTCCTTTAGCCCTTCAAAAGTTGTGTCGCATTTTAACCAACAGTATCTATCTTTATCAGGTTTAAATAATTTCTCTATTTCATGTGCATCTGAACCCCATAAACATGCTTTCATTCCATCAATTGTTTCTATTGCTGCTTTAGAGGAGAACCATTTTATACTCTTACTATTTGAAGTAAAAAAAGCATCACATAATTTATAAATAGTTCTTCTAATACCTCCGCATTGATCTTCCCAATTAATTTTTGTTACATCTTCTTCAACACCTATTATTAAAGCTTTATCCTTAAATACATCATGAACTAATTCATAAACTTGCTGTTCATCAACAGATATATTATTATATCCTATTTTTTTGGAACTATCATCACCGCCAATACCATTTTTCGTTTTTAACTGTTCTCCATATTGCTCGATATTTCTTTCTGTTAATGATTTTTCACTTGAGCCATCAAAAAATTTTATTTGATGTAGAAAATCTTCTTCAATTTCTATTGGTAATACGTTATTAGAAAATATAACATGTAATTGAATTTTAGAATTTCTTCTCTCTGGATAAACTTCTACTGTCTTATCAATTCTCAATTCAATATTAGGAACAATTAATATATTTTTAATTAATTCAATATACTTACTATTTACTGCTATTTCTGATTTAAATAATTCATTTAATTTACTATCATTGTTTAAATAACTTAATACTTTCTTATAACCATCAATTGAAAAATAATCTGTTATTCCAATTACGCATATTTTCTCATCAATAGCTTTCTTAAACAAATTGTAAATATAATTATCCCAATTATCTCCAAATTGATTATTTAATATTGATGATGGAGTATGTACGTGTAAATCCCACTTTCTCCACATTGATCCAATTCTAAAATTCATATTATTTTCCTTTCTACTATTTATTTTTTTAAAATTATGTCCAATTTTACTATAAATTTTTAACAGTGATTTTTAATTATTTGCTCAAATAATTAAAGTTGTCTCATCACAGACTTTTCATCGTGATGTCCTAACTTCACATTAACTTAATGTCTCGATATATTATTTAATAAAAATCACAGACATTTAGTTAATCTCACCTATTTTTATTATGTTTTTGCTAATTTTTTATATTTTTTTCCTGTTTTTGCCTCGCTCAATATATTTTTATTCACTTTTTCATCGAGACAAAAGTGGAATACAGGGTGATAATAACTGACAAAAAGTTTTTACTTTAAAATTAAAACAATAAAATATAAATCACATAAATAAAATAGTTATTTTTTTAAATAATACCCACCATTTCTTCTTGAACCTTTAAACTCACATATATTAATTAATTTCCTTTTTAATGAGTTTTTAACCATGTCAATAGTAACATTATCTAATATATGATTTAATTCCTCAACTATTTGTTTTGTATTTAGTCCTGGTTTTTCACTAATTACTCTTACAACACTCAAGTCAAAATCAGATAAGTCAATTTTTTGAGATTGATTTATTGGGTCTTTTATTGGGTCTTTTATTGGGTCTTTTAATGAGTCATTTATTGGGTCAAAATTCATATTAGGCATTTTTAAAATAAAAAAACTTTCGCTAGGTAAAAACTCTGGTTGTCTTTTACTGTTTTCATATGCATGTAATATTCTTGGTATTCCTGTTCCAAAATTTTCAATATATTGAAGTTTACTTAGTATATTAACTAAACCTGGATTTCTATAAGTTTGTACTCCATCAAATATTTGTTCAAGTGTAGCCTGAAATATACCACCTGGATTAGTAATTTTTACTTTATCCTCATAAAATTCTAGTTTAATATTCGATCTTATAAAATAATTAGCATGAGCAAATGCATTCAAAATTGCTTCACGCAAACTTGCTCCAGGATAAGAAATTGTTTCTATTCTTTTCCAAGAAGTATTATCAATTATAGCTGATACATCATTATAATTGGCAGAATTTTCTAGTGCTAAATCTAAACATTTTAAAAGTGATCCTTTAAACTCTTTCTTAACTAAAAAATTTAAATTTTTGTCATACTTTGCAAATTTAACTGTTATTGGAGATTGGTCAGATAATAATAAACCTAAATTAGTATATTTGTTTTCTTTATTTAACAATCCTAACGACCTTAGATTTCTTTCCTCATGTTTTATATCATTTTCATCACATATTTGATTAAAATATTTAAATGTCAAATCTTGTTCTTCCGATAAATCACTTTCAAACCTATAATCTTTTGACTCCAAAATCATTAATAAAATTTCACTATCATTAGCTTTTCTTACACTAGAACCAACACGTTTGAATACACCACTAGGTTTTGGTCCTTTTTCTTTAAGATAATATGGTTTATCATCACCTTTTGAAACCTCAATAACAAAAACATTATCCTCATTAAAATAATAATTAACTAATGATGAGGGTATAGGATAAATAGCGTCTTGAATCCAATTTGACAATTTAAGTTCTAATGAATCTCTTTCTTGTCTATCATATATTCCAACAACACTTCCATCATCATTAACACCAATATAAATAACACCACCATCAGTATTTAAAAAAGCAATAATTTCTTTTTTTACATTTTCAATTAATTCTATCTTCAATTCAGTCTTATTTGATTCACTATACATACTATTTCTCCTTTTATTAGGTCAATTCTAATTATATTATATCACATAATGACCCAATTATTCAATAAAAATATAAATTTATAATTTACTATTCTAAATATATGGTAAAAGACTAACTATAAAAAACCTATGCTTTCTTCGTCAGTCTAAAAAAATCGGTAACATCCTCTTTTAACTTTTTCCCTGGTTTGTTTTCGAATCTTTTTTTAAAGAATTGGACAAGGTTCAAAAATTATGTTCACAATTGGTAAATCTCTTTCATTGCTGTTTTATTTCCAGAGAATTCATTCTCTTATTATCTCATTGGTTCGAGTCCATGGTAAGTCTCCCCTAGTGTTTAATACAAAAAGTCTTGTATTTTTAGTGATTTGGATATAATTTTCATAATTTTGAGTTTGTGTTTTGTAATTTTTTAGAATTTTCATCCTAAAATGCAAAAAAAGCCCTCTGAAATGCTATAAATTCAGAAGACTTACCGATTTACTTTAATGGTGATTCGTACGGGATTCGAACCCGTGAATGCATGCGTGAAAGGCATGTGAGTTAAGCCACTTCTCCAACGAACCATAAGCAAAAAAATGGCGCCTCTTCAGGGACTTGAACCCCGGACACCATGATTAACAGTCATGTGCTCTAACCTACTGAGCTAAAGAGGCGCGTTTTCTATTAAAAAGAATAGAAAGGAGATGGCAGCTACCTATTTTTGCAGTTGCTCTACTATCGTCGGCGTTAAAGTGCTTAACTTCTGTGTTCGGCATGGGTACAGGTGTCTCCACTTTGCTGTAACCACCACTCTCTCTTTCAAAATTGGATATACTTGCCTTTCTTAAGGTTAAGTCCTCGACCTATTAGTATCAGTCAACTCAACACCTCACAGTGCTTACATCTCTGACCTATCTACCTCATCATCTCTAAGGGGTCTTACTTATTTCTAATGGGAAATCTCATCTCAGGGGGGGCTTCACGCTTAGATGCTTTCAGCGTTTATCCCGTCCGTACGTAGCTACCCAGCTGTGGCCCTGGCAGGCCAACTGATTCACCAGCGGTACGTTCATCCTGGTCCTCTCGTACTAGGGACGACTCCCTTCAAATTTCCTACGCCCACGACAGATAGGGACCGAACTGTCTC
>ENA-OPFM01000131-OPFM01000131.1-human-gut-metagenome-genome-assembly--contig:-NODE-131-length-19049-cov-2.470991_pt1 | contig 19049 bp, 10 predicted proteins | sample MGYA00241716_ERZ501563 | MGnify/ENA primary metagenome ERZ501563 (study PRJEB25962, sample SAMEA2042433) | human gut metagenome | biome: human gut; feature: human-associated habitat; material: faeces... | reverse complement strand
CGATGTTCGGAGTGTTGATGGTTGCGTTTTTGGAGTCGGTCACCGTTCCGCTCGTTCCGTTTATTTTTGAGGAGAGATAGCTGTAAGCCGAGATATCGCTGTACGCCATATCGTCCATAAGAATGACGAGCACGTTGGGTTTGTCTTGCGTTGTGTATTTGTTTTTGACGCTTGCAAGATAGTCGTCGTGTCCCGCTTGCAAACTCTCAACGGTTGGACGGCAGCGCAAGTTCATAAAGAAAACGTACACTATCGCCGTGCCTACCATAAGGAAAGAGCATACCGCGCAAGTGATTTTGAGAGCGGTTTTCTTTGTGATAAACTTGTCGGACACATAAACCAGCGTGGCAAGCAACACAGGGAAGAGCACAAGCACCAAATTGTACCAAAGGTTTTTGCCGAAGCTCTCCGCGCCCCAGATGAGAAAGAACACGAAAAGACCGCATATGCACACCATATAGGCAATCCACATATACAGTCCGACGTTGCTCTTTGCAAGCACGCGCGCAAATATAAGTACGCCCGCAACTATTGCCAAAACGTTGGCGATAAGCGGCAAAAAGTTGTAGCCGGTGCACCACATTACGAGCATAAACGCCGAGCAAAGCGCAAGATAAACTATGTCGAAAATGCGCTTTGACTTGTCGATATGCACAAACTTTTTGTCACTGACGGCATCGACGTCGATTGTGTCGCTTTGAATGTCGTTTTCAAATTCGTTCATATGTAAACCTCAATATTTATTTTTCGTATTTGTGCGGCATATGCCGATTGAAAGAGTGTTTTAGGCTCTCTTCCAAGATTTAAAGTTGAAGAGCAGGAGTATAGGCAAGATTTCAAGTCTTCCGAGCAACATATCGAAGCAAAGCACGAGTTTTGCAAATATCGAATAGCTTGCAAAGTTGCCCGTGGGACCGACCGCGCCGCTGCCGGGGCCTATGTTGTTGAAGCATGCAAGCACGGCGGAGAAGTTGGTCTCAAATGCGCTGTACCGACCGAAGTCGTTGTTTTCAATCGAGATGAGCATCACCGATACGAGTATGATGAACATGTAGATGATAAAGAAGCTCTTTACGTTGCGAATGGTTGCATCGTCAACGGGTCTGCCGTCCATTTTTACGGTGTAGACGGAGCGTGGAGAGAGCGTCTTTTTCACGTTTATGACAGACGATTTCGAAAGCATAATGACGCGCGATACTTTAAGTCCGCCTGCCGTTGAGCCTGCGCAACCGCCTATGCACATCACCGCAAACAGAGTTATTCTTGAAAGCACCGGCCACGTCGTGTAGTCCGCAGTGCCGAATCCCGACGTGCTAATAAGCGACGATACGTTGAAAGAGGCGGCGCGAAGAGCCGTTGCAAAGTCGGTGTACGTGCCGGATGCCATAAGATTTGCAACGATTATTGCGATTGCGGAAACGAAAATGCCCAAAAACCAGAACACTTCTTCGTTTTTCAGAGCTTTTACAAAGTGCCCCACAAGCATAAGGAAATATACGTTGAAGTTTATGGAGAAAAGTGCCATAAACACCGTGAGCGTAACTTCGATACCGACGGAATCGTATGCCGCTATGCTTGCTGCTTTTACACTGAAACCGCCCGTGGAAGCCGTTGAAAACGCGTGGCAGAAACTGTCGAAAACCGGCATTTTGAGCGCGCAGAGTATGCCTGCCAAAATGAACGTCATCACGATGTAGATTGCGTACAAGATGAGGGAAGTAAAGCGCAATTTGCTCACGATTTTGCCGAAAGACGGCCCCGGTATTTCAGCTTTTGCAAGCGCGGTGGACATTTTGTCGTTTTGCGGAATAAACACGATGACGAAAACCAGCACGCCCATACCGCCGATAAACTGCGTGAGCGAACGCCAGAAAAGCAAGGATTTTGGCAGAGCTTCGACGTTTGTGAGTATGCTTGAACCCGTCGTGGTGTAGCCGGATATGGTTTCAAAAAGAGCGTCGATGTAGTTGGAAATATATCCGGATACACGGAAAGGAATGGCACTTACGAGCGCAATAAAAATCCAAAACAGAGCGCACATTGCAAAGCCGCTTGTGGAGCGCATGTCGCGTTTGGCTTTTGGGGGACGCACGATGATGCCTATCACGCCCATCAACAAACAAACGCCTATCGCTATGCCGAAAGCGAGTATAGTCGTATCCTCTCCGTAGCCTATTGCCATGAAGAGAGGGATGGACATCAATGCTCCGATTATGACGGCGATTTCGCCTAGAACGAATGCAAGCAAACGTAAATTCATAACACTTAGTTTTCGAGAATATCTCTCAAATCGTCAAGACCTTCTTCCAATGTGACGATGATGACGTTGTCGCCCTCTTTGATGACGTCTTGTCCGGAGGGGGTGATAAGCACCCCTTTGCGGATTATGCCCGCAACGAGCAAGTGCTTTTTGAGGTTGAGTTTTTGAATGGGTATATCGAAATTTTTGAAATTCGCTTTCGCTTCGAATTCCAAAATTTCGGTGGTGTCATCAATGATGTGGAACATACGCTTGACGGTGCTGCCCGATTTGTTGCTCAAAAGACGCACGAAACGGATGATGTGGTCTGCGGTGGAGTTTTTTGTGGACACCGCGCTGTAAATTCCGCTCTTTTGCAACATATCGTAGTAGCCGAGTTGGTCGATTTTGGTGATGACTTTCGGCACGTTTTGAGAGGAGGCAAACATGCTCATTATGATGTTTTGCTCGTCGATATTGCCAAGCGCGACGAAAGCGTCGGTTGTGGAAATGTTTTCTTCTTTCAGAAGTTCCTGATCTGTGCCGTCGCCCAAAATGACGTCCGTTTTTCTGAAATCTTGCGAAAACATCCGAGCTTTTTGTTCGTTTTTCTCGATGAGTTTGGAGTGGATGCCGAGTTTGTCAAGCTCTTTGCAAAGATAATACGCAGTCGTCGAGCCTCCAACGATGATGACGTCTTTGGATTGCTTGTTCCAGCCAAGTTGCTTGAAAAACAGCGATATGTCTTTTGCCGTTGCGGTGAGGAAAAGTCTATCCTCCGCGCGAATGACGAAATCGCCGCCGGGGATAATTGCTTTTCCGTCGCGTTTTGCCGCACAAATAAGGACTTTTGCCTTGAATTTCGAGCTCAAATTTTTGAGTTCGAGTCCGACGAGGTCGCTTGTTTCGTCAACCCTAAATTCGACAAGCTCGACTTTTCCGTTTGAAAACTCGTTGACTTTGATTGCCGAGGGGAAACGAAGCATACGGCTTATTTCAAGCGCGGCTTCGTATTGCGGATTGACCAAAAGGCTGATCCCAAAATTGTTTTCGTTGCCGAAAAGTTCAAGATATTCGGGCTTCGAAACGCGTGCAATCGTCTTTTTCGCACCGAGGCGTTTTGCGATGATGCAGCAAAGAATATTCAGTTCGTCATGGTTGGTCGCGCCGATAAAAAGCTCCGCGTACGCAACGTTTGCTTCTTTAAGCACGTCCGCGCTCGCACTGTTGCCTATGACGCCTTTTACGTCGAATTGGTTGACGGCTTTTTCGATTTTGTCGCCGTTGATGTCCACCACGACGACGTTGTGTCCCTCGTCCGCAAGTTCTTGCATAAGGGTTGTGCCGACTGCGCCCAAACCGCTGATAATAATGTCCATTGTGTTCCTCTTTGTTTGAGAATTATATTGATTATAACACTTATAATAAATAATAACAACTATAAAATTGCGCGTGCGCGCGAATATACTTTTCGTGTTGCGATTTAAAAACCTTTCGGAATTGCGAAATTTTGACGGGATTAAACCGCAGATGCTCCCGATATTTGACCAACTCTATTGAAAACGGCATTATTGCGTGGTATAATATCGATATGAAAACGCGAATTTATATGACCAAAATGCACCAACAATGGACGTACGGCGAGCGCGAGGATCTTTTGCCGTATCTCGACGGCGAGGACGACGAGATTTTCGAGTATGCGATTGAAAATCGAAATTTCGCAATAATCCTCAAAAACGATATGACGTACGATGTTTGCGACACAGAGGACGAAGCGATAGAAAAAATTGCGTATATCTATCGCAATTATGCCGTGGTGCAAAACGACAAAGATTTGTGCTACATCGCGCGCGACGACACGGACAAACGATACAAAACGCCTGCCGACGCGCAAGCGGACGGCGTATTCGATTACGTGTACGTGCCGCGCGATATGTTTTTCCTCTCCAAGTTCGGCAAAATCATCGCTATCGGACACAGCGAGGACGAAATGCGCGAGAAAATGTACGAGCATTACAGGGCGAAATACACGTATTTGTATTGACTTGATTTTATCGCTTTTCGGCACGCAAGAAATCTGTTTGAATTTTGAATTGATTTTGCCTCAAAAGCACAAAAAAAGCACACCGAGCGGTGTGCTTTTTGGTTTAGACAATTATCAGGCAAGGGTTGCGGTTTTGAGTTCGTATGTCATCATATTGGTGCTGCCGTCTTTTTTGAAAGGTTCTTCGATTTTGACAAGCACGTGTCTCATTGCCCAGCCGTTGAATAAAACGTCGCTTGCAGCATAATAGAGAGTTTGCGAAATGCCTGCGACTTCCGTTGTGCGCGAAACGTAGACTTTGTAGCATTCGATGCCGTTGTCGGAATATTTCTCACTCGAAGCGGTGTAGGGCGTTTTGACGTTGGTTTTGCCGTCCGCTCTCGTGGTGAGCGTCACCGAACCTGCTTCCGTTGCGGAAACGAGAGGCACGGAGAATGAGAACGCAAGCGAATCGCTGAACGTCGTGATGGTGCGCAACGCTTGATGGAACTCGTTGTTGTCGAAATAAGTCGTTCCGCCTGCTTCCACGCTGCCTTTGCTCTTTTCACCGTTTACGGTGCGAGTGTAGGAGAACTTTTTGCCGTCGTACGAACCGAAAAGACGGAAAGTTTCCTTTTCGCCGTCCTTTTGCACTCTGTACGAGTAGGCGGGCACCATGTAGCTTGAACCGTTGATGAGCTTGAAGTAGCAGCCCGTTTCGTACGTTTGCGTGCCGACGCGCAGCAAACCGTTGACCAAAATGCCTGCGGAAAGGTTTTCAAGATTGGTGTCGCTCGAACCGAAGTTTTCGACCTTTGCGCCTTCGCCGTACGCTTTGAGGGTGACATTGTACGTCCCGTCGTAGCCTTCGATTTTGTTGCCATCCGCGTCCTTTGCGCAAACGTCGTATTCGAAGCTCTCGCTGTTGTGGTCGCTCAAAATGTTGCGAAGCTGACCTTGCGTGGTTGCGGTGTTGTTGCAAGCCGTCATCGAAACGCAAGCAAGCGTGACGACAAGCACTATGGATATTGTAAGTATAACTTTTTTCATAATATGTTTATTATAGCATAAAAATATATTCTAGCAATAAAAAACGGCTTGATTTTCTTCATTTAACCTTAAAATTTGAAAGAAACAAATAAAAATTGTTAATTTTTATTTGTTTTGCTAATGGGATTGAAACGGTACATAAAAGGTGATATACTCAAAATATGAAAATAATCACTTCAAACACGTCAAAAGGCGCATATCTCGGCGTTGTCGAGGTTTTGCGCAAAAACATGGACGGGACGGCAAAAAACGTCGTTATCGCGCCCGACAGATTCACCGCTTCGGTGGAGAGAGGTCTTATTTCCGCTCTCGGCATCGAAAGCACTTTCGGCATAGAAGTTATGTCTTTTACGCGCCTTGCAAACAAACTTATCGGCAACGACATCAAAAAGTGTCTGACACCTGAAGGCTCGGTTATGCTTATAGGCAAAGTTATATCCGACAGGCGCGACAAACTTTGTTATTACGACAAAGTCGCCCTAAAAGACGGCTTTGCAAGCGAACTTTACGCCGCTCTCACCGCAATACGCAACAGCGGTATTTCTAGCGAGCAGCTTATCGAGTCGGCAAAGAACGCAACCGCGTCTTTGAAGATGAAAACCAAAGACATAGCACTCATATACGAAGGGTATCTTGCCGCGCTCGAAGGCAAGCACAGCGACTCTTCGACGAGGCTTTACGCTCTTGCCGAGTTTTTGAAATCGAATCCCGACAAGATTGCCGCAACCAATTTTTACATCACCGACATATACGATTTTTCCGCACCCGAAACCGAAATTATAAAGAGTCTTGCAAACAACGCTCTTTCGCTCACGGTGGGGATAACCAGCGGATATAACAATCCCAACAGCCGCATATATCCCGACAGAGTCGCAAAAAGGCTTGCTTCTCTTTGCGATGGAAGAGTGCAAATCGAGAAAAACGACGAAGTTTTGCCTTCATACAAAGATGCGATTTCAAAAAAACTTTTCGCATATATTTCCACCGACGCAAACGACAAAGCGGATTGCGCAGACAAAGTGATTTTGCGCTCGGCAAAGAATAGAAACGACGAGATTTTGCGCGTTGCAGTAGACGTCGCAAAAGGCGTGAGAGAGGGAAAAAGATACAAGGATTTCGAGGTGTTCGTCAGTGATCTTGACGCTTATGCGCAAGATATAAAAACCGTTTTTTCCAGATATGACATTCCGTTCTTTATCGACAAAAAAGAGTTGCTTTCCGAGCAGGCGAAAGCAAGACTTATCCTTGAAACCATAGCTTGCGTGCGCACGGGATTTAGGCTTAACGAAGTGTGCGATTTGCTCAAAAATCCGCTCTTTGCAACATATTCCGAATACGGCTATGAGGGCGCGTATTTGTTTGAAAACTATTGCTTGAAATACAACGTCGAACACGTGCCGACAAAAAAAGAGGCTTGTTTCAAAAAGTGCGAAGAAAGAAAGACAATTAAGGGAAAAGAACAAAAAGGCGGTTTTATCAATGCAAAAATAGACGATAAAGATGTTGTTTTGAATAATTGCATCGAAAACGTTATTCCTGAGAGAGTGAGAAAAGAGTTGATAACTCTCGTAAAACCCGAAAAATTTGCCGGCGTGAAAAACGTAAAGGCATTTGTTTTTGCAACCAAAGAGTTGCTGGAAACCCTTGCGCCGTGCTATGCAAAATACGTTGACCGCCTTGCAACCGAGAGCGAGTATTTCAGAAAGTGCGCCGAGCAAGTGGATTCAAAGCTGGAGGCGGTGTTCGAAGAGATAGAAGAAGTGTTGGATTACGACACGGATATCGCAGGTTTCGAAAGCGTGTTCAAGTCAATGATAAAGACGCTCAAAATCGCGCTTGTACCTACGTATCTCGATTGTGTGTTTATAGGCGATTCCGATTCAAGATTTTCGGGCAACGGAGATATTTACGTTCTCGGCGCAAACAGCGGAAAACTGCCCCCTCAAAGCAGTGGCGGCGTCGTGATAACGCACAAGGACGAGCAAACTTTGTCCGCTCTAGGAGTCGAGATAAATCCAAGCGAAAAACAGAAACTGCTCAACGGTATGTATTTCGTTTGCGACCTAATGAAAAAGCCGCAAGGCAAACTTGCGGTAAGCTATTCCGACAGCGGCGACGGCGGCGCGCTTCGTCCCTCGACCGTTGTGTTCGAGCTTCAAAACATGCTTGAAAAAGACGGCAAACCTCTTCAAATCGAGAGGATTGATTTCGAGCATTTTGAAACCCTCGACGGCACCGATTTGAAAAAAGCCGCACTCTTGCTGTCCACAAAAAAGAGCTGCTTCAACGAAACTTTGAAAAACGGCGTGTCGGGAAGAGCGGACGCAAAGGATATCGACGTTTTCGGCTCGGCGTATTCGCTCGTGTCGGAGGAAGAAAAGAGCCTTATCGAAAAGTCGTTCGTTGTACCCGACAGGATAAACTTGCCGGAAAAATCCTATTTTGTCGGGCGCACGAGCGTGAGTAGGCTCGAAACGTTTTTCGGGTGTCCGTACGCACATTATTTCAACTATATTTTGTCTTTGAGAAAGCGCAAAGACGGCACTTTCGAAGGCACGGAAAACGGCACGATTTTGCACTTCGTGCTTGAAAAGTTTTTCGGCGACGTGCGAGACGGCAAGATAAACGACAAGCAGGACGCGGCGCAAAAGGCAAGCGAGTATTTCGACCTTGCGATAAAGGAAAACCATTTTGAAGTGTTGCTCGAAAAAGCGGATACGGGCAGAATCCTCGCACGCCTCAAACAAGAGGGAATCACGCTTTGTCAAGACTTGTTCGACGTGCAAAAACGCTCCAAGTTTACTCCGTACTTGCTCGAAGCGAAGATAGGCGAGAGCGAGATAAAACCCATGTCGCTTGAATTTGACGGCAAAAATGTGGAACTCAAAGGCACGATAGACAGAGTGGACGTGCTCGGCGACAAGTTTGTCATCATCGATTACAAGACATATAAGAGCGCGGATTTACCCCTTAAAGAGCTTTATTGCGGACAAAAGATTCAGCTTTACGTGTATATGAGAGCGGTTGAAAAAAGCATAAACGCAACGCCTTGCGGAGTGTTTTATTTCCCGGTGTTTTCAAGTTTTACGGACGAGGACGGCAATCGCTACAAATACAAAGGGCAAGCGTGCGACAGTCGCGAAACGCTTGGTTTAATGGACGAAATGACGCTTTCAAACCCCGATTGTGCGATTGTGCCGTACAAAACGGATAGAAAAGGCGAGAACTTAAATCCCGAAATTCACCTCTCGAAAGAGGGCTTCGACGCACTCGGCGACTATGCCGTCGCAATCGCGGGAGAGGGAGCAAGCAAGATTGCCGAAGGGTACATAAAGCCCTCGCCGCTCAAAGACAAATGCAAGCGTTGCGACTTTGCCGCAATATGCGCGTACAAGGGCGTTTGCGAAAGAAAATCTCCGAAAGTCAAAGGACTTGAAAGTTTTGTTTTAAACGGGGAGGAGAACGAAAATGAGTGAAAACAAGGTGACCGTATTCGGTAAAAACGCGGAAGAAAGACTTGAAATTTTGCGTGACGAAAAGGGTAATATTCTTCTCACCGACGATCAAAAAAGAGCCGTGCTCGAAAGAGGTCGTATTTTGGTGTCCGCATCGGCAGGCTCCGGCAAAACGTCCACGATGGTCAAACGCATAATCGTGATGATATCGGAGGGCACAACGCTCAAAAATCTGTTGGTGCTCGTATATAACAACGCCGCTGCCGACGAACTTAAAGAGAAGTTACATCAGGAACTTTTTAAAGCGGCTTGCGCGTCTTCGGGTGAAAAGCGGGACAGATTCAGACAAGAAATCGATGAGCTTCCGTTTTGCCATATTTGCACGATACACGCGTTCTGCCAGTCGCTCATACGCGAAAACTTCGACAAACTCGGCATATCTCCGACGTTCGACGTGCTTGACGAAACTCGCCACGCTTCTTATATGAATCGCGCGCTCGATGACGTGATTGCAACCTATACCGCAAGCGGCGACGAAACTTTTTGCGAGCTTGCCGACATTTTTTCGCAATCCAGAAAGGAAGAAAATTTGAAGAGCAATCTCATCAAATTTTACGGTCTTATCGAAATTCAGCCCGACGAAGAAGAGCTTGAAAGGTGCGTGAGCGAGTGCTACGATTCGTATGAAAACAGCAAATTTTTTGCAATATTGCAAGATTATTACAAGACGTTTTTCGCAAACGCCAAGAACGCGCTTTTGCCGATAAAAACGCAACTCGAAGTGCTTGCGCCAACCTCAAAATATTTGCAAAGCCTTGCAGTCGCGATATGTTTTTGCGATGAGATTGAAAGCAAAAGCAGACTTTTCGATATGTGCACGCTTGCGAGCAAGTACGAAAAACCGCGCGCAACCGTCAGTCCGAAAGCGAGCGATGAAGAAAAGTTGCTCGTCGGCTACGTCAAAGACTATCTCAAACAGTTTCACGACGCAATCGACGAAATGAAAGAGATTTGTAACAGGCAGGACTCTCTCGAATCCGCCCACGAGCAAAACTCAAAATACGTCAAAAAGCTGGTGGAAGTCGCTCAAACGTTCGCAAAAAAACTCGAAGAGCTCAAACAAGAGGACAACGTATTGTCTTTTGAGGATTTGCAGCACAAGGCGCTCGAATTGCTATCGCACGACGAATACGAGCTTTCGGGGGATTTCGACGCGGTGTTTGTGGACGAGTATCAGGACGTCAACCCCACGCAAGAGGCAATCATACGTAAGCTCGTCAAAGGCGAGTGCTTTATGGTCGGGGACGTCAAACAGAGTATATACGGTTTCCGACTTGCCGACCCTGCGATTTTCATATCCAGACAAAACGCCTACGAAGAGAGCGTAAAAGAGGGGACGAACGTTTATTTCAACCGCAATTTCAGAAGCGCGTACGGAATCCTCGATTTCGTCAACGGCGTGTTTGACAGCGCAATGACGAAGGCGAGTGCGGACGTCGACTACAAAAAGGACGCAAGATTCGAACTTAAAGACGTTGCGCCGGTGAAATTGGAAGGCGTATCTCCCGAAGGATACGTGCAGGTGCATCTTTTCGTAAAGCAAAAGAGCGAAAGCGTCCCGTCTTTCGGACTTTACGATATAGAAAAAGACGAGGGAGAAGAGGACGACGAGGCAAGTTCGCAAGAAGGCAACTTCATCGCAAGCGAAATCCAAAGGCTCGTCGGGAGAGCAAAGGGCGACGGAAAATATATCGGTTACGGCGATATCGCGGTGTTGTTCCGCTCACGCTCGACGGGTGCGAAAGAAATCGTAAAAACTCTCAAATCGAAAGGAATACCCGTCAACGAAGGAGCGTTCGGCAAATCGGTTTCTTTGCCGGAAAGAGAGCTTGTGGCGTTTTTGCGCGTGCTCGACAATCCCAGACAAGACATTCCTTTCGCAGGATATTTGTTGTCCTATTTCGGCGGCTACGACGAGAGCGAAGTTGCGTTGATCGCATCCGAAGACGGCGATTGCCTTTACGACAAGTTTTTGGCGGCGGCTCATTCGGATTTGTCCGTTGCGAAAAAAGCGAGAAATACGCTGAAAACACTCGAGAGATATAGACTCAAAGCGAGCTTTGAAAGCGTAAAAAACCTTATGAACGATATCGTCGGAGATTGCTGTTACGAGGCGTATCTCATGCGATCGGGAGAGGGAGACGTGTACGGGCTTAAAGCGTTTATGCAAAGTCCCGACGAGGACGATTCTCTCGGCAAATTCCTGCGCGATTCCTGTGAAGCCGACGGCGGCGACAGAGGCGCGACGGGCGGCGACAGAGTGGTCATATCCACTTTTCACGGCTACAAGGGACTTGAAAATCCCGTCGTGTTCGTTGCGGACACCGCATTCGGATTCAATTACGATCCGGCGATCTCATACTGACAGGCAAAGGCATGGGCGGCGACAAGTCCAACAACAAAGGACTTGTGGGTATGAATTCTTTCGATTTCGAAAATAAAACCAAAAATTCGCTCACGCTGTCCAAACTTGCAGTGGCAAAGTGTATAAAAGACAATCAGCTCAAAGAGGAAATAAGACTTTTTTACGTTGCGCTCACGCGCGCCAAACAGCTGATGTATATCACCGCAACCGTCAGCGAAACGAAGAGCGCGGGCTTCGGCGTAACGGCAAGACTGGGCGGCGCGGGATGCGATATCGATTTCATTTCAAACGCGGTTTTCGACGGCGCGGTGAAGTGTGTGCCCTTCCGCCATTACTCCGGCGACGAGGAGAATCGCAGCGTCAAAAACGAAAGGATGCAACTTTTGCCGAACGATGAAATCGTGAGCGCGATAAAACAGGCGCAATCGTTCGAATATCCGTACAAACAAGCAACTTCGCTTGCGATGAAGTACAGCGTTTCCGCTCTCGACAGCATGGACGAAGATACCGTAAACTTGTTTGAAGATGCGGCGAAACGAGGCACTGCTTACCACAAGGTTATGCAATATATCGACTATTTCGCAAGCGGTTTAAGCGAGGTCGAAGAACAGATAAATTCGCTTGTAAAACGCAATATTCTCACAGCCGAAGAAAAAGCCGCGGTTGATGCAAAAGACATCGTCGCATGCCTTGAAAGCGGTATTATGCAGATTGCGCGCGAGGCAGAAAAGAAGGGTAGGTGCCATAGGGAACAAGCCTTTATGATGTACAAAAAGGCGAGCGACGTATCCGACGATTTTTCAAGCGACGACAGAGTGTTGGTACAAGGCGTAATCGACCTGTTTATCAATGACGAAAAGAAGATAATCGTCGATTTCAAAACTTCGTCGCTCAAAGACGAAAAAACGGTTGAAAAGTACAAAAAGCAACTTTATCTGTACAAATCGGCGGTTGAAAGCGCAATAGGCGCAAAAATCGATGAAATTTTGCTTTATTCTTTCGCAACCGGAAAGACGCTGAAAGTATAGGACTTGTTTGCATCGAATGATTGTAAAACGTGCGGTAGAAAAAGCAAAACCGCGTCTTGAAAACGAAAGGCTGTTTGCGTAAAACTAAAACTCCTTGAAAGACACCAAACGCTCTGCGATTTTGCCGGGCGTTTTTCTTTTTGCGCACACGAGGAAAATTTTGATAAAAAAGTTCATTTGTTTGAAAAATGTTCTTGATTTTTATGCGTGCGCTATGTATAATTATATAGATATTTCTTAAAGTTATCGACGCGCACATCGGTATCGAAACGGAGGATAATCGTGGAATTTTTCGAAGAGGCGTTTCATTGGCTTGCAGGAGTGTCCGAAAAACTTCCTGTCGTCGACATCAAAATGTTTTTCATCGTCGTACTGTCGGTGATTTCGGGTATTGGCGTCATAACTGCTTTCACGTTGCTCGGCTCTCATGCCCGCAAACTTTACGTTTCAAGCAAAAAAATCAGAAAATACCTTGCCAACGTCGATGCCGTTGACGACGACAACGTCAGCGATTTCACGGCGCATTGTTTCTCCAAAAAGACGCCGCAACAACTTCGCGACGCATGGGTGCAATATCTCGGAGTGCGTTTCGGATACCCCAGCGATATAGTCAGCGACAGCGCCGTCTACGACAAGTTTGTCAAAAAGAACAAAGACGTGCGTTCGGGCGTGTTCCTCGCAATATCCCTTATACTGCTCGGCTTGTTTGCCTTTTGGGGTTACGGAACTTTGCAAGACGCGAAAATGGGCGTCGTACACCTTGCCGCTCTCGTGCTTATCGGCGTGATTTACCTCGTGCTCGTGATTCTTGCTCGCAAGCAAAATCAAAGATGTCTCGAAACTTTCGAGGCTATGCAAGAGGACCTCGACGCAAAGGTCAATCTCCAAATCGAAAGCAATTACGCAACCGATTCTTCGCCCCTTCAAGAGCTCAACGCTTTGGTTGAAGAAATCATTGCGCGCAACACCGCAAAGGCTGTCGATATCGACGAAAACGAGCAAACGCCCATCGAAGCTCTTATCGAGCAGAAAATGAAAGAACAGTCGGAAACTGAAGAGGACGAGCAAGAAAGCATCGACGAAATTCTCAACGCTCAGGAAGAAGAAGTCGAAGAGATTACTCAAGAGGAATCCGACCAAACTCAAACCGAAATCGAAGAAGGCGACCAAGAAGCTGCCGAACAACAGCATATAGACGAACTTTTGCAAGAGCAAGAGGAAGAAGTCGAACAAAAGGCAGAGGAAGAGGACGAGCAAACCGAGCAAGTCCTTGACGAACAGCTCGAAGAAGAAGTCGTAGAACCGCAAGAAGCCGTTGAGGAGCAAGAGGAAATCGTGCCCGAAAACGAAGAAGAGCAAATCGACGAGCAAGAAGAAACCGCTGCGGTTGAAGAAAGCGAACAATCCGAACCTGCCGAGCAAGAAGAAAGCGAAGAGCAAGAGCCTGTCGAAGAAGAGTCCGTTCAAGAGGACGAGCAAGTCGAAGATCAAGCTCAAGAAGAAACGGTTGAAGAGCAAGCGGAAGAAACCGAAGAGCCTCAAATCGAAGAAGCCGATGAAGACAACTCCGACGTAGAGGAAGAGAATACGGCAAGCGAAGAAACGGAAGCGTCCGAGGACGTTGACGACATCGAAGAGGGCGAACAAACGGAAGAAGCCGTTGAAGAATCCACAACGGACAGTGCGGAAGAAGAAAACGTAGAAGATTCCGCCGAAGAGGACGTTGCGAGCAAAGAAGAGCAAAGCGAGGACGAGTCCGAAGAGGACGAAGAACCCGAAGTGGTCTATGTCGTTGAAGGTGACGACGAGGATGATGACGAGCACGTCAAACCGGCAAAACTCGTCAAATTGCCCAATTTGGTGGACTATATGCTGTCGAAAAATATGCCCAAAGCGATGAAAATTCAAATCGCAACAATGCTTATAGGTACGTACAATAAGTTTAAGGACAGCAAAGAAGATCGCAAAATCGTCGTGTCTTGCCTTTCCAAAGTGATGCGCGATTTGCAAAGCAACAACTAAAAAATCGACGTCGGGAAAATTGTGAGCCGACGCAAAATATCAAGAATATCAATAAAACATTGCGAGGATTGTAAAGATGTTTGGTAAGAAGAAAAAGAAACTCGAAGCAGAACGCCGCGAAGAAGAATTGCGCTTGCAACAACAGCAAGAGCTTCAAAAGCAACAAGCCGATCAAGAGGCGGCAAAGAAGCAAGAAGACAAAATTTTCCTTGAAAGCGAACTCATCGATGACGACGAAGACGACAACGCACTCCCCAAAGAGTACGAAGCCATAGCCTATATTCTCAAACAAGAACAAGGCGATGACCTTGTTGCGCAGCCCGTTGACGACGAGTCCGCTCAATCCGAACAAGCAAGCGAAAGCGTAGAAGAAGTCAAAGACGAAGCTCCCGTAGAGGAAACCGCCGAAGAAACTCCCGCTCTCGAAGAAGTGAAAGAAGAGCCCTCTCAAGAGCAAGTCGAAGAGCAAGCTCAAGAAGAAACGGTTGACGAGCAATCGGAAGAAGCCGAAGAGCCGGCAGAGGAAGAGGTCGAACAAGAAGAACCGCAAGAGAAAGCCGTTGCCGACGAAACTGCGAGCGAAGAGCAAAAAGAGGAAGTGGTTTACGTCGTTGACGGTCCGAGCGAGGACGACGACGAAATCGTCAAGCCGGCAAAACTTGTCAAACTTCCCAACCTCGTCGATTATATGCTTGCTCAAAACATGTCCAAGCAAATGAAGATGAACATAGCAACGCTTTTGCTCAGCACGTACAACAAGTACAAGGACGTGCCGGCAGAAAAGAAGATTGTCATTCAATGCATGGCAAAGGTCATGAAGTCCCTCATTCAAGGCTGATAGAATATCGGTTTTGGCAAAAAAACGCAAAATTTTAAACGGAAGCGTAACGCTTCCGTTTTTCTGTGGAAAAACGCAAAATAAAACACCATTCGCAAATGCGACGGACATTGCAATTAAAGCGGATAGAATACCGAAAAAAAGATAAAACGGTTGACAAATTTCAACGATATAAAACTATTCTTCGGCAATAAAAAAATCGGCGGTTTGCCGATTTTTTTGTGTCGATTCGATTTTTCCAAAATCCGTATTATTTGAGCATTTTTTTCTTGATAAACACGATTATCAGCGCAATGCAAATAAGCACGTTTATGCCCACGACAACCCAGAAACCCCAAAGTTTGCCCTCGAAAGGAACGCCCGTGTTCATGCCCCAAAGTGCGGCGATCATTGCAGGAGTGTCAACCAAAAGCGTGAGGACGGTGAGCGTCTTCATGACGACGTTGAGGTTGTTGGAAATAATGGAAGCGTACGTGTCCATCGTGCCGCTCAGAATGTCGCGGTAGATGTTTGACATTTCGATTGCCTGTCTGTTTTCGATAAGCACGTCGTCCCACAAATCGTCGTCTTCTTCGAAAAATTTGACAAGACGCGGGAACTTGTCGAGCACGGCGGTGTTCGCACGCAGAGAAGTGGAGAAGTAAACGAGGGATTTTTCAAGTGAAAGCATCTCGATAAGGCCTTCGTTTTTCATAGCTTTTTCAAGCTCTGCTTGAACGCGTTGGCTCGCTCTGTCGATTTGTTTGAGGTATTGCAAGTATTTTTTTGCAATGACATATTGAAGTTGAAGCACGAAACGAGTGCGCTTGTGGATGTTGAAATCCTTGACGTAGCGTCCTGCCATAAGGTCGTTGATTATGGACGTTTCGTTTAGGCAAACAGTAACGATTGTGCTTTCCGTTGTGATGCAGCCGAAAGGCAGGGTTGCGTAAGTGTAGCGATCGTCGTCTTCCTCGGTGATAGGAATGTCGGTGACTGCCATGAGTATGCCGTCCTCTTTTTCGCAGTGAGCGCGCTCTTCGGAGTCCAGTGCCGCTTTGACGTAGTCCTCAGGAATTTTGCATGAGGAACACACGAGCTCGATTTCTTTGTCGGTGGGGTTTGACATATGAATCCATTGCTCGGTGAAATCGTAGCCCTCGACGATAAGTTCGGGATCTACTTCGATGACGGATTTGTTGACTTTTTTGTAGACTTGGATCATTTTGTCCTCCTGGGGCATAGCAATACGCGCCACGCAGGAGAACCTAAAGCGTGTGCGTATTAGTGGAGTTGTTGACTACTTCGTGGGTCAGCGTCCATAAAAGTTGCACCTCTAAAAAAATTTGATAAACAAAGTTTAACAAAAAAAAACGTCGCGCGCAACTCATTTTGGAAATTAGAAAAAGAAAAATTTTGCGTTTTGCGCTCGATTATAAAAAATAATATACACATATAAAATATTTCTGCAACATTATAAAACTTCTTGCAAAAAAAAGCGTTTTTTGTTATCATAGTCAATGAATATAAAGAAATCTTTTAGGAGGAATTCTAAATGGGCAAAAAATACGTTTATCAGTTTGCCGAAGGCAATGCAAAAATGCGTGAACTTCTCGGCGGCAAGGGCGCAAACCTCGCAGAAATGACCAACATCGGTCTTCCTGTTCCTTACGGTTTCACTATTACGACCGAAGCATGCACTCAATACTATGAGGACGGCAGACAAATCAACGACGACATCAAAGCGGAAATCATGGAAAACATCACCAAGCTCGAAGAAAAAGCGGGCATGAAATTCGGTGACAAAGAAAATCCGCTTCTCGTTTCCGTTCGTTCGGGCGCAAGAGCGTCCATGCCCGGTATGATGGACACAATCCTCAACCTCGGTCTCAACGACGACGTTGTGGAAGTTTTGGCAAAGAAATCCGGCAATCCCAGATGGGCTTGGGACTGCTACAGACGTTTCATTCAAATGTTCTCCGACGTCGTTATGGAAGTCGGCAAGAAGTACTTCGAAGCTCTCATTGACGAACTCAAAGAGAAAAAAGGCGTCACCTATGACGTCGAACTCACCGCAGACGACCTCAAAGAACTCGCAGGCAAGTTCAAAGCAGAGTATCAAGCAAAGATCGGCAAACCTTTCCCGTCCGATCCGAAGGAACAACTCTTCGAAGCAATCAAAGCGGTTTTCCGCAGCTGGGACAACCCCCGCGCAAACATCTACCGTATGGATCACGACATTCCGTACAGCTGGGGCACGGCAGTCAACGTCCAAATGATGGCATTCGGCAACATGGGCGACGATTGCGGCACGGGTGTTGCTTTCACGCGTAACCCCGCAACCGGCGAACCCGGTCTTATGGGTGAGTTCCTTATGAACGCACAAGGCGAAGACGTCGTCGCGGGTGTCCGCACCCCGATGCCCATTTCTCAAATGGCAGAAGTTCTTCCCGAAGTGTACGAGCAATTCCAAGACGTTTGCAAGATTTTGGAAAATCACTATAGAGATATGCAAGATATGGAGTTCACCATTCAACAAAAGAAACTCTATATGCTTCAAACCAGAAACGGTAAACGTCCCGCAGCGGCTGCAATCCGCATCGCTTGCGACCTCATCGACGAGGGTATGATCACCGAGCAAGAAGCACTCCTCCAAATCGACGCAAAGACTCTCGATATGTTGCTCCATCCGCAATTTGACGCAAAGGCACTCAAAGAAGCGGACAAAGCAGACATCGTCGGCAAAGGTATCGCGGCATCTCCTGGCGCGGCGGCAGGCACGATCGTTTTCACGGCTGAAGACGCGGTCAAAGAAGGCAAGGCAGGCAAGAAAGTCGTCCTCGTCAGACTCGAAACTTCTCCCGAAGACATCGAAGGTATGAAATATGCACAAGGCATCCTCACCGTTCGCGGCGGTCAAACCTCTCACGCGGCGGTTGTTGCTCGCGGAATGGGAACCTGCTGCGTTTCCGGTTGCGGCGACATCAAGATGCACGAAGAAGAAAAATATTTTGAACTCGCAGGAAAGATCTTCCGCGAAGGCGACGGCCTTTCACTCGACGGCTCGACGGGCAACATCTACGACACGATCATCAAGACCGTTCCCGCAGATCCCAACAGCGGTTATTTCGGAAGAATCATGAAGCTCGCAGACAAGTATAAAGCACTTGGCGTTCGCACCAACGCTGATACTCCCCAAGACGCACAAAGAGCTGCAGAACTCGGCGCACAAGGCATCGGTCTTGTCCGTACCGAGCACATGTTCTTCGGCCCCGGCAGAATCGACAAATTCCGTGAAATGATTTGCTCCGAAACCGTTGAAGAGCGCGTCAAAGCTCTCGACGCAATCGAGCCTATGCAACAAGCAGACTTCGAAGGCCTCATGGAAGCTCTCAAAGGTATGCCCGTAACCATTCGTTTCTTGGATCCTCCGCTCCACGAGTTCGTTCCCACCGAAGAAAAGGATATCGAAGCTCTTGCAAAAGCAAAAGGCAAATCCGTTTCCGAAATTAAGATTCTTTGCGACAGCTTGCATGAATTCAACCCGATGATGGGCCACAGAGGATGCCGTTTGGCAGTCACTTATCCCGAAATCGCGGTTATGCAAACCAAAGCGGTCATCAAGGCGGCTATCAACGTCCAAAAACGTCATCCCGATTGGACGGTTATGCCCGAAATCATGATCCCGCTCGTCGGCGAAGTCAAAGAGCTTAAATACTGCAAGAAGACCGTTGTAGAAACCGCCGACGCAGTCATCAAAGAAAGCGGCGTCGATCTCAAATACGAAGTCGGCACGATGATCGAAATTCCCAGAGCGGCTCTCACAGCGGACGAAATCGCAACAGAGGCAGACTTCTTCTGTTTCGGTACGAACGACCTCACGCAAATGACGTTCGGTTTCAGCCGTGACGACGCAGGCAAGTTCTTGCCCAGTTACTATCAAGCAAAGATTTACGAGTCCGATCCGTTCGCACGTCTTGACCCCGCCGG
>ENA-OPFM01000121-OPFM01000121.1-human-gut-metagenome-genome-assembly--contig:-NODE-121-length-20302-cov-2.100410_pt1 | contig 20302 bp, 17 predicted proteins | sample MGYA00241716_ERZ501563 | MGnify/ENA primary metagenome ERZ501563 (study PRJEB25962, sample SAMEA2042433) | human gut metagenome | biome: human gut; feature: human-associated habitat; material: faeces... | reverse complement strand
TCATTGTTATTTTCCTTTTAGTGGTTCAAAGATAATCATTATTTCCATAGCATCTTTCCCCCGACATATCAAAGCTGGTATTTTTTATCTATTCTATTATTTATGATTTCTAAATCTGCTAGGGCTAATTCTAAATTAATTACTTCAATATCACTGATTGGATCTACTTTTCCTTCTACATGAATAATATTGGGATCTTCAAAGCATCTAACAACCTCACAAATAGCATCAACATCACGAATATGTGATAAAAATTGATTGCCTAGACCTTCACCTTTACTTGCACCTTTAACAAGTCCTGCAATATCGGTAAAAGAAAATGAAGTAGGAACTATACTTCGTGGTTTGACTATCTCAACAATTTTATCTAACCGTTTATCTTTTACTTCAACTACTCCAACATTAGGTTCAATTGTCGCAAAAGGAAAATTAGCGGCTAGTGCTCCTGATTTTGTAATGGCATTAAATAATGTTGATTTACCAACATTAGGTAAACCAACAATTCCTGCTGTTAAACTCATAATTCACCTCTATAAAAATATAATCAAAACAATTAACACAATCAAAATTCGCATTATGATATTCACCAAAAGATTTCGATTGGTATACATATAAATACCCGTGGCTACTAAATTAAAAACTATACTCACAATCGCAATTTCTAACGACATAATCCAAGCTATTTCAAAAAGTGCAACAACAATACTAGTAACAAAATAGATAGCCTGATCTGAAAGCATGGTTTCATCAAGAGCATCAACTAGATACTTTCTACCAAGTATTTCTAAACAAATACTAGATAAAAGTGTCCCCACAACAATCTTAAAAATACACTCACCTTTAAAATCAAAAAAGACAGCACTACCTTCTTCTAAATATTTTGTAATATATTTAGGAAAAATTAAAGTGAAATTAGATAAATAATTAAGTAGGATAACAATTGCAACTGTCAAACTCCCAATCATAACACTACCTAATATTTGATTTTTAGTCATTTTGGGAAAATAAGATTTTAAATCTTTCTTAAAAACAATAAGCATTGTAACAAAAGCAATTATACTGCTATAAAATAAACTATTGGTTTGACAAAAAAGATTAGTATAGCCGCTATCATTATTCATTTTATTTTCAATTAAAGCAAAAATAACTTGAAAAATTCCACATAAAATAAAACCGGCAATTGCATAAATCCCAAAACTTATTTTAAATTTTGCCACAGGATCAGGACCATAATCACCTGTCACCATCGCTTTATGCATTTTTTCGCTATATTCACCACAACTAGTACAATATTCTTCATTAGGATTTAAAATACGATAACAATTTTTGCATCTTATTTTCATTTTATCACCCTTTTTTACTCTTTATTAGTATTTTTATTATAGCACAAAGGTAAAAATTTGTAAATCATTTAATGTTTTTAATTTTTAAAGTCTTAACTTCTGTGATATAATATAAATAGGAGGTTTTAGATGAAAGATTTTTATCAAGTCATAATTTTAACGTTGAAAAGATTTGCGATTTTTAATTCTAACTATCTTATTATAAATACTCCCGTTTTTTTATTAAATAGTAATGAAATTAAAATAAATGAAAAAATAATATCATTTGACTATTTGATTTTTGATAATATCAAATTGATTTCTAATTATTTAAATAGTAACATTTTACATGATCACACGATTCCAATTACCAATTATTTTAATGCTACTTCAATTGAAAATATTTTTTACACAAATGATATTTTTCATACTTTAGAACTAATTGAAAATGAAGAATTTTAAAACAAATTAACAATTATAAATTATAATTGTTAATTTTTGTTTTGTATATCCTTTAATTTTTTTGGAAAAATATTATCGGTGATATAAAATGAAAAAACGTTTTTTTAAAGTATTTAAAGTATTAACTATAACTTCAACTTTACTTTTAACTATTTTTATTTTAACCATCGCCATTATCACTACTAATATGAATTACCAATTGCCAGAAATTATTAATGTTGAGTTATATGATAGCAATAATCATAAATATCTAAGTTATTCAAATGGAAAAAAACAATCCTATGTTCAACTTGATGATATTTCTCCCTATTTAACAAAAGCATTTATTTCAATTGAAGATAAACGTTTCTATAAACATCATGGAGTTGATATTATCAGAATGGGTGGTGCTGTTTTAAAAAATCTTAAATCTAATAAATTATCAGAAGGAGCATCAACAATTACTCAACAATATGTTAGAAATCTTTATTTAACAACGGAAAAAACTTGGAAAAGAAAAATTAACGAAATTCTCATTTCTTTAAATATTGAAAAAAACTATTCAAAAAATGAAATTTTAGAAGGATATCTCAACTCTATCTACTTTGATCATGGTATTTACGGCGTTGAGGATGCTAGTATTTATTATTTTAATAAGCATGCAAAAGATTTGACCTTAGAAGAAGCTGCCGCAATCGCCAGTATTCCTAAAGGTCCCACTCTATATTCACCGATTAAAAATCCTGAAAACAATAAGGAACGTCGTAACTTGATTTTAAGAGAAATGCTAAATGATGGTCTAATTACCAATGAAGAATATGAAGAATCTAGTAAAACAATATTGAAATGTGTAGGTAATAATCCAAATGATGATGCGATAAACGCTCCTTATTTTCAAGATTTAGTTTTACAAGAATTGAAAAAAATTCCTGAAATTAGTGGTAAAATGGCTGGCGGTTTAAAAGTTTATACTACACTAAATACTGAACTTTATACAGCTATAAATGATAGCATTCAAAAAAGAGCACCAGAAAGCGATATTGAAACAGCTATCTATGCAATGGAACCATCAACTGGAAAGGTTTTAGCAGTTGTAGGCGGAAAAGATTATGAAAAAAGCACTTATAATAGAGCAGTTTCTAGTAGTAGACAACCAGGATCTTCTATTAAACCCTTTTTATACTTAACTGCCCTTGAAAACGGCTTTACTGTTGCTACTACTTTTGCTAGCGAACCAACTACTTTTTATTATAATAATACGACTTATTCGCCAACCAATTTTCAAAGTATTTATGCTGGATTTGATGTTTCAATGGCTTATGCTCTAGCAACTAGTGATAATATTTATGCGGTAAAAACACACCTTTTCTTAGGATGTGATAAAATGGTTAACACGCTAAAAAGATTTGGTTTTTCAGGTGATATTCCAGCTATTCCTTCCCTTGCTCTTGGAGTAAAGGAAGTATCCGTGAAAGAATTAACAGAAGCTTATAGTATTCTTGCTAATAGTGGTAAACAAGTTACACCAACAATTATTACTAAAATAACAAATATGAATGATGAAGTTTTATATGAAGCAAAACCTAAGACGAGTAGAATTGCTGACGAAAGTGATGTTTATTTATTAAGCGAGGCAATGACATCCGTATTTGATGATAATATGACTTATAATATTAGACCCACTGGTGTTTCTATTAAAAGTATGTTGACAACAAAATATGCTGCTAAGAGTGGTTCTACCGATACTGATAACTGGATGGTTGGATATAATCCTGATATAGTAGTCAGTGTTTGGAGTGGATATGATAACAATAAAGAAATTATCTCTTCGCTAGATGCCAAATTTGGTAAATATATCTGGGCTGATACAGTTGAAGCATATTATAGAATTACTGGTATTACTCCCTCTTGGTATGAAACACCACAAGATGTTATAAGTGTGGAAATTAACCCTACAACCGGATTTTATGCAGCCTTTGGAGAATATACTAAACCAATTTACTTTAAGAAAGAAAACCTTCCATGGTTTGTAAATTTTAAAAATGACTAAGTATTAAGTACTTAGTCATTTTTAAGATAACTTTCAAAAGTTGTATAAACCACTGTTGAAGGAATTGCAAAATTTAATCCTTCAAAATTATCACCAGGATCACCAACTAATTTCCATGTATTAATTCCAATCAGTCTTCCATATATATCATAAAGACCACCACCACTATTACCAGAATTGATTGCAGCATCATGTTGAACAAAAGTATTATTCACAGTTTTACCATTTAAATCTTCTTCTTGAATCATCCTTTGGGGACAACTAATAGCACCAATTGTGACTGTATTGTAAAAAGACTCGATATCATATGGCGAACCTACCGCAATCACATATTGACCTATATTTAATTCTTCCTCACAAAAAGTAGCCACATTTAATAAGATTCCACTATCAAATGAAATTAAAGCCAAATCATAAGTAGAATCATATCTAATTAAACTTGCAGAAATATAATTATCATTATCTAAATATACACTAAATTTAGCATTTGCATTCGTTCCAGTCACATGACGATTCGTTACAACTAAATAATGATACGTATTATCATAATTTTTCGTTCTTTTAACAATCACTCCACTACCAAGGCTTTCAGTTGTGGTTATAATACCACCACTTTTAATAACCCTAATCGCAACTGTACAAGACTTGGCTATATTTGAGCCTTCAATTAAAGCTTGTTCAATATCTTCAACTGTTATATTTTGACTATATTCAATATATCTATTTTCAATTTCATTGATAATTGTCTTCTTTAATAATTTTTGAATGTTACAACCACTAATCATAAAGCAACTTATGATAAGTAAACCAACTAATACAAACATTTTAATTTTCTTTTTATTCATATCTATCACCAAAAATTCTCTTAACATTATTTAATATATTTTTTGCCATCTCACTGCTGTCTATACCTTTAATTTTTGCCATTTCTTCAACAATTAGCGGAATATATTTAGGACCATTTTCCTTTCCTCTAAAAGGATGAGGTGTAAGATATGGTGAATCAGTTTCAGATACTAAATATTGCAAATTGATTTCTTTTACCACATCTTTCATATTCTTCCCATTTTTGAAAGTAACTGGTCCTGAAATACCAAAAGAAAAATTGAGTTTTATATATTCCTTAGCCATCTCAACACTGCCGCTATATGAATGCATAATCCCCCCAACTATTTTGGCATTAGTATTCTTCAATGTTTCATATGTTATTTGATGTGCATCTCTACTATGAATAATTAGAGGTAAATTTAATTTTTTAGCTAGTTCTATTTGTCTAATAAAAGCTTCCTTTTGTTCTTCTTTGGTTGTTGTATCCCAGTGAAAATCATACCCTACTTCACCTATAGCAAGAACTTTTTTATTTTGAGCAAGTATTTCTAACTTCTCATATTCTTCATCCGTATAATTTTTTATTTCAGTTGGATGAAATCCCACTGCCGCATAACATCCATCTATTTTACTTGCTAATTCAACAGCCTTGATTGAAGTTTCTAAATCATACCCTACAACAATCATCCTTTTCACATCAGCTTGATATGCCTCATCTAATACTTCTTTTAAATGACTTTCTAATTCTCTATTATTTAAATGTACATGAGTATCTATAAACATCTGCTTACTCCTATATAGAAATCTTTATAAAAATAAAATCCTTTCTTCATCCATTTTCCTTCCATCATAATTATACTACATCATTTATTTTTTTCAAAAAAGAAAACTTTAAAAAATAAAAACAACTTGTATGATTTATCAATCGTATTTACTTTATTGTTTATCATCAGGCATCTAGTACTTACCTAATTTAAGATGATAAAACGTCTTCTCCTATTCTATTTATTTAACATCGGGGTTGTTATAATCACTTATACCAAACAAAAATAGGATGTAGTCTTTTTTAGAAAAATAAATTTGCATATTTTGCCATTTTTATTTTTCCTTCACACATATTTACTATATAAATAAAAAGATAAAGTCAAATTATACATTTAACTTTATCTCTATGATTACTTTTATTCTATTTTTCCTTTTTTAAAGTTTGCATTCTTTCAATGTTTTATCCTAACTTACCAAATTATTACTCGTTTATTTGGTGCAATATACATCTTATCCGTTTTCTTAACCTGAAAGGTATCATACCATTCTTGGAAATTTCTTGGTGTAATGTTTGCACGTAAAATATTAGGAGCATGGACATCCAAATGAAGAAGCAATTGTAAAAATTCAGTTTTTGCTTTCATACACCATATTTTAGCCCAATTCATAAAATATTCTTCATATGAAGCATGAGGTGTATTTTTCATTATTTCAAGAGTAACTGCCATTCCGCCATTATCAGCCATATTTTCACTAACAATAAATTTACCATTTACTTTTCCCCATGAAAGTTCAATACCATCAAATTGTTTAATCATCGCTTTAATTTTGGTATTCAATCTTTTTTTGTCTTCTTTTGTCCACCAGTTATTGATATTACCATTTTCGTCACATTTTGCGCCATTGCTATCAAAGGCATGAGAAATTTCATGACCAATAACTGCACCAATACCACCTAAATTTTCACTTCTTGTTTGCTTGATAGAATAAAAAGGAGCTTGTAAAATGGCGGCTGGGAAAGTAATATCATTTACAAAAGGATCATAACATGCATTTACCATATGTCCTGGCATTGCCCATTTTTTAGGATCTGTTGGTTTTGTTAACTCTTCTAAATTTTCTAAAATTTTTATTTCTTTTAATGTATGTACAATATTATATAATGTGTCTTCCGCATTAAATACAAGTTTATCATAAATATCTTGAACTTTATCAGGATATCCCATTTTTACCCCAACTTTGGATAATTTTAAAATAGCTTTTTCTTTAGTAGCTGGTTCTAAAATTTCATTTTCTTGAATTCTTAGTTTATAAGTATCAATGATTTGATATACAATCTCAGTTATATCTTTTTTAGCTGCTTCACCAAAATATTTTTCACCATAATATAAACCAACTGGTTCTGCATATAGTTGAGATGATAATTGATAAGCAAATTTTTCAATAGAAGTGTTTGCCGGGATGCCTGCGATAGCACGATAATACGTGCTACCTAATTCTCTTAATTCCTCATTTAATAAAGAACAAGAATCAATAAGACCAGTTACATATGACCAATGTTTATATAATTCAAATGTTTCTGCATTCAATACATCTATAAAGTTTTTAAAATATCTTGGTTCAGTCACAATAATCGTTTCTGGAATAAAACCAAATAATTCTTTTAAAATAGTTTTAAAATGAATTGTTTTCAATAATGTTGCTACTTTTGATACTTTCATTGGATGATAGATTTCAACATATTCTGACCACTCTTCACTAGTTTTTACTAGACTACCAATCAAACGATCAAACGCTAGAGTATCTTCTATATATTGATTTTGATCTTCAGGACTTAACTCTGTTTTAGCCATAATCATTTTAGCCATATTGGTCCATATCCCTAAAATCATTTCTTTTTGTTGCATCATTTCTTCTTTATAATAGGAAGCATCGGGCAAAATAACGCTTGGACCTTGGATACATACACAATGTTGTTTTGTATTTTTCATATCTGTTTCAACCATTATCTGAAATGGTAATGGTAATTGATTGAGCATTAAAGTCTTATACATCTTGCTAAATGTATCCAAATTTTCTAATTTATCAAGAATCGAAAGATTCTTTAGGGCAGGAAAGATGCCATCCTTTTCTTTCTTTTCAATATTTTTAGCAATTTTAAACAATGTACATGCTTTTTCTAAATAATGATTAGGGTAAACTTCTTTATCACACATTTCTTTAAATTCATTTATCATTGTTTTCTCAACATCTACTGCTAGAGTTTGAAACCCACCTACCGATGGTTGATCATCAGGTATTACTAGTTGAGCTAATTTTTCTTGATTAACATAAGTGTATAAATCATCTTGTATTCTTACTTTATCAGTATTTATCATTTTTGTCCTCCTATAAATAAAATACGTAAATAGAATCAATGAAACTAAATTATATTCATTATATCATATTATTTTATCATGTAAAATAAATTGAAATATATTTTTAAAATATAATATTTAAACTCTTTTTTATCTAATCATAATTAAAATGAAAAAGTATCTCTTAGACTTTCACATTACTAATATTCTTATGGTTACTTATATCACTTTTTTGTCTAATTTATCTAACTCTTCTAAATTAGCTTGATAATAATGATATTTACCACTTTGTATTTCTGTGCATAAATTATGTTTTTTCAAAACTCCTAAAAATTCAGTTACTTTTGTATTTCCTTTTTCTAGTATTCTACACAATTTTGCTTTAGTTAGTCCAAAATCACCAAAAATGCTACATTGTATTAATATAAATAATAATTGATTGATAGCATCTTTATTCTTATGTGTTTCAAATATTGGCGTTATTTTTTCTAAAATCATTTCATATTTATTCAATATTTGACTTTTTTCTAAAGCATATATTTCTGTTTTTTGATATGATTTATAAATTAAATCTAAAAACTCATATACAAATGTAGAAATATCTGCTTTATTCCTACTATCATTTGCATGAGAAAAAGCCTCTAAATACTGTGTTAAATTTTCTTTAATTGTCATACTTAATCTAAATCCAATCACTTCGTTAAAATGTTTAGATAAAATATAACTAGAAATAAATCTATTTATTCTACCATTTCCATCATAAAAAGGATGAATATAGCCGAAATAATAATGAAATAAAGATACCCTTATCAATATGTCTATGGATTGATCATTTAAAATATATAATGCCTTATTCATATATTCTATAATTTTAGATTCTGGCATTATTCCATTATGAATAATTTTTTCACCTGTTTTATAAATATGTACTGTTTCTTTTCTAAATATTTTGCCATCTGGCAAATTTTTCTCATCTTCTAATCTTATTTCATTATATAACATCTCATCATATAGTTTTCTAATGTCAAACGAATCTTTAAAATCTAATTGTTCTTCTGTTAACAATACATACTTATTCACAATACCTTCAAATCGATTTCTTGTATTTATCTTTTTTTCGATTTCATTGATTAAATCATTGATATCTTTTCTTGTAGATATTACTCCTTCTATTTCATTAGTGTATTCAATTTCATCAATTAATGATTTTCTCATATATTGATCAATTGCAATGGATGGAAGATTAGAAAAAATCTCATTGATTCGATTATCTATATTTCGTATATTTGAAACTAAAGCCATAATATATTTATCATAAGTAAAAAATGATTGTTGCTCATTGATGTAAATATCAAATTTAATTGTTGATTGAGAATTAAATTTCTCATTATATATCCGATTGAATGTAGTACTATCATTCATAACAAATAATTTATATAAAGATTCAAAATTCATACTAACACCTCACATCATATTATATCAAATCAATTGAAACAAGTCAAATTTTATCATTCATTTTTTATATTTTTTGAACGATATAATAATAAATATTACAATAATATTGTCATAAAATGCAAAAAATGAATGAAATATTTATATTTTTATTATAATACATTTTAATTTTATAATTTTTGATTGTTGCATGAATGAGACTAGCGCCCCACTCACGTGTTCAAAAATCCTAGAGATTTGCAATCCCCCTCCTTATAAGCTATTATTAGTATAAAATATATAATTACTGCATTTATTACTATATTTTAGTTTTGTGATAAGATTATTTATAATTTAATAATGAAAAATAACTTCTAAGTTATTCTAGATGGTTTTGGTGAGCTTATGAAAACAAGAGTCAATTTTGTGTAATTCATAAAGTCAATAATATTCAATTTAAGTAATCAAAAATGCTCAAACCTTATATGAGACTTGAGCATTAATATTATTTAGTATTGATTTGTTTTTATTATAATTTATTATATTTTGTAGAAACACCTTTCGCTTTATCTACAGGATACTTTTTTTCAGTTTTATCCATTTTATTATTGATTATTTTTACAATATCTACATCCAATATTTGTGACATTTGAATACAGTAATTCATAACATCTGCAAGTTCTTCAAGAACTGCTTCTTTATTAAATTTATCATTTGACCATTGGAAGCATTCTAAAAGTTAAGCAGCTTCTATTGATATTGATTTTGCAAGATTAACAGGTGTATGAAACTGATCCTAGTCCCTATCCTTGTTAAATTTATCTATTCTTTTTTTTAAAATATCTAGTTTTTCCATATATTAACTTATTCTTTCTTTTATATACTCACTTAAAGATTTATCTTCACAATAGATATAACAACCTTTTTGACCTCTTGTCAAAAGTACTTTGTAAGTATTTTTAATTAATCTATCAGCTAAAGATTCATTTTTACAACCTTTAATTTTACTTGTCTTATCATCTTTACTAATTGCTAATTTATTTGTTGTAACTTTATCATCTTTAAAAATTAAATCTTTACCTATTATGACACCTACATAATCAAATTCCATACCTTGGCATGTATGGATACAACCTATTTCCTCAAATAATTTAGGATTTATTGCCCAAATATCATCACCATATAATTCTATAGTATCTTGACTCCATGAGCCATTCATTAACTCATGTGTCTTTTGTATATCAAATCTAATTACTCTTTTTTTTGCTTCTTGTTCAGAATATCCCCATCTTTTAATTAAATTTTCTCTCAAGGTATTAACCATTGGTTTTTCCCACTCAACATGAGCAACAAATTCAAATAAATTAGCTTGTAAAAATCCTTCAGATACCCCCCCCTGCTCCACTAAATAAATCAATTACTGTTAATTTTTTCATTATTGTTTCACCCCTTCAAAAGAGATGCTTTTTTCTTTACATAATTGTTCAACAGCATATTCTGCTTTTTTAGTAGGTGTTACTTTGCCACATTCCCACCTACATATTGTTACATATGATACATTTAATATCTTTGCTAAATCAGTTTGACTCAAATTCAACTTCGCACGAATATATATTAATTTCTCTTTGAATTCCATAGTTTTCTCCTTTTTAACATCTTTTAACATATTTTATCATAATTCGACAATAAAAGCAACTTAATAGTTCAAATAATAAAAGAATAGAACATTAAAACTTATTCTCATCTATTAATTTATATAATATTTTAATTCATTAACTAGTATTTCATTTTCATCTCTCATATCTTCTAATGTTTTTTGTTTTAATTTATAGTTTTCTCCATCTGGATAAATATCATCTTTATATTTAGTTACAAGCAATTTTGATAAATCTTGTGATAAACCTTCTTTTATAAAGAACACTTGAATCTTATCATTTGTTCCATACTTAATTAAATTGTACTCTTGCTCATCTATAAAATCAATTTTATATAATACTTCAATGTATCTTAGTATATAAAAATCTAAGTAATCCAAGTCTTCTTTTACTTTTATGATTGCTAAATTTGTTAATTGTTTTTTGTTTAGGCTTGTCTTATCAACAAATGGGCTATTACGACCGAATGGTTGAGGCGTTCCCCATTTTCTGCCTACATATATATCATTACCACTGCGATTTTCCCAATAGTAAATCTGTTTGGTTATCATTTGTGAAAAACTTTGATTTTCTTTTTTCCACTTCAATACTGTATTATAATGATGTCTTGCTCCATCTTCATCTAAGATTAAGATTTTGCTATCTTTTTTATACGGTAATCCTTTTATAAATAAATCATAAATTATGTCAATTAATTCCTTACCATTTTTATTATAAGTCTTTATTCTATTTTCAATAATTTCTTCATATCTAAATAAATCTAAATCTATAATATTTTGATCCATCATTATTTTACCTATATTTGTCTTAAATTGAGCTTTATGACCATCTATTGCTTTATCTAATAATACTGATAAAGTTTTTTTCTCAACATCTTCAACTTTCTCTTTCGCTTTTTTTAAAAATGGATTTTCAACTTGATCATTTCTCTTATCACTGCTTGATTCCATTTTTAATCTTTCAGAAATGAATCCTTCATAATCTCCACTTATTTCTTTTCTCTTTATGAAATAGATATTTGACATTATGCCTTTTAGTCCTTCTTTTTTTCCACTAAATATAATATTGAATCTATTTACTCTACCAATCAAATTTATCAATTGATGGTAAGTTAAATATTTTGGTCCTTTATATAAATCAAGAATGAACATAGTAGTAAAAGGCATATTAACACCCTCAAGCAATGTTGAACTACATAATATATACTTTAAATTTTTAATTTTTCTAACACGATCTTCAATGTATATTCTTATATTATCAGGTATTAAACCACAATGATAAATTACACCTTTTTTCAGACCATCAATTAAATCATATTCTTCATTAACATAATTTGATATTTGCTTAATCATTTTCTTGATTTCTTTATCATCTACTTCATCTAGTTGTTCAGAAATTTTTTTCGCAATTTTGACTATTTCTTTGGGGCTATTAATATAAATTATATTTTTTTCAGTACCATATGACTTAATAAAATTAATATAATCATTTATTTGATATTTATTCAAAAAAATAAATTCATCGAAATACCTATCATATATTTCACTAATATTTTTTTGAAAATCAATTAAATATATATTCTCTGATTTAATTAATGGTTGAACAATATTTCCTTTAATACTACTTTCAATTACATATTTATGAGATAAACTATTTTCATCCTTAATTATAGGACTAAAATATTTAACTATAAAATTTTTATTTTTATTATTTAAATATATTATTATTTTTGATAGCAATTTAGATCTTTCATCATTTTCAAATAAATTATGAGCCTCATCAATCATCAACACATCAAAAACAATATCGTATTCATTTTCAAATAATACACTATATAAACGTTCTTGTGTCATTATATAAATATTTCTTCTATCATTACTAGGAACTACATCTTGATGTGTAATAATTTTAGGTTTATTTTTTTCTTTTTTAAAAAGACTATATAATTGTATTCTAGTCTGATTAATCAAGGCTTTTGTAGGAACGATTATACAAATATTTTTTTCTTGATAATTAGCCAAAACATATTTAAAAATCAAGTCACTTTTTCCAAAAGATGTAGGCGCTACTAACATATAATTAGAATCATTAGATAAAAAATCATTTATCATTTTTATTTGATCATAAGTATAACAGTTTTGATTTTCTTTATTGGTAGATGAATCAATTAACATATCATTTATTGATCTTTTTAAAATTCCGTTTTTTGCTAAATTATGCTTTTCAATAACTTTTAAAATTGGAGTATTAATTAAGTCTCTAGACAAATCATCTAGTAATTCATAATCATCAGTACTTATCGAATACTTTACTAAAATATGATATCCAAATTTTTTTATATATTCATTTTCTGAATTTAAAAACAAGATAGCAACACTTAATAATTTTATTTTTTCTTCATATGTTAACTCTTGTTCAGCCAAAAACTTATGGTAAACATCCATAAATTTTAGTTCTTTAAAATCGTTCTCTACTTGTTTTAATGTAATATGTCTATTCATATGAAGTTCCTCTTATTAAATCAATAATGCATTCTAAAGTTTTCTTTCTAAAACATAAGAATGTTACTTTTTCAAAATCAGATTTATACTTATCTTTTAACTCATTTAATTCATTTTTATTGGTAACTTTTATTAATGAATTATTGAATACAACACTTGATAATATTACATTATCAATTTTACTAATTGAATCTTTTTCTAAAATTTCTTTAACCTTACTTCTTAATGAACTTCTTTTAGAAAGTACTTTCCCAACCTCAGATTTAGCAACATTCCATAAATTTAAATTATTCTTTTTAATAAATTTGTCATTACAATCTCTATAAGCTTCTTGGAGTTTTTCTTTATTTGTTTTATTTATTAAACTATCATCATTTTCAGATCCTGATTTAATCTCTACATACCATAAACCATTTTTAGTATCATAAAACATATAATCAAAACCACGTTTATTTGACTTATCCTGATCATTAAAAAATACTGATAAATGTTTGTAATTTGTAAAAGTTTTAAAATAACAATGAACTATAAATTCACCTATAAAACCAGCTTGAAATGCTGAATCCCTATCTTTTAGGCGATCTAAAAAACTAGATACCGTTTGCTGATAATCAAACATATCTTTGTTTTCTTCACCCCAACACATTGATATTAATTCGTTTTTAATTGTTTTTGCTATTTCTTCAACAAACTCATCTTCAATGTATATTAAATTTACTTTTTCTAATGTTATTTTATGTCCTTTTGCCATATGCTGCTCCGTATATTCCTGTAATTTATATCATTTAAATATTTAAAACTAAATAAAATTAACTTAACAAAAATAATAGCTAATTTTGCTATTTAGTATATTATTTTAATTTACTGCTTATTTTTTTTAAATGTTCATTTTGATTTTTAATTTCTTTTATCAAATCTTCTGATTCACTAGTAGTAGAATAAAACGTGACATAATTTTCTATTTCAATCTCAAAATTATCAGAAAACTCTTTTCCACTAATATCATAGGAAATAATAGTACCTTTAATATTCTTTTTATTTGGCAAATCTCTATATTCATTTGTTCCAATGAAAATATCATAATGTTGATTAACTCCAATAGTACATACTTTATTTTTAAGCTCATCCAGTGGTCCTCTATAATCATCTTCTACACTATTAATAAAATCTTCATCTAGTATTATTTTTGTATTATAAGAAACTTGATTTCCATTATTATTAAACCTTAACATCCAAAACGTTCTTTTCAAATAAACTATTTCTGCTGAAACGCTTGGTCGATTTATTAATGAAAACTGTTTCTTCATTTCTTCCGTTTGTTCTCTTGCTGCTTTAGCTGATTTAATATTTGCAATACATATAAATACTGTTGCAACAACATATACAAGTGTTATTATAACCATTAACCAATCTGTAATTGTAGGCATATATTATCTCCTTTCATTTTTAAAATAAAGTTATAGTAATGTGATTATTAAATTGTATATTTCTTCCAATAAATTTTCTATTTCACCATTACTACTAACGTAATTTTGTCTTAAGTTTATTACATTTTGTTTAACTTTTGAGCTATTATCTGTGTGAGATAGCAATAATCTATTTTCAATTTCCGGAGAAAAAGAAATACTCGAATCAGATAAAGTTTCTATTAATTGATTGCAATTTATATGTTTTGGGGTATTTGAATCAGTATCAAATAATCCTATTACTTTTAAATTACAAAGATGTAAACATTCAATTACCCAAGGCATAAAACATTTACCAAAAATAACTTCTGAGTGAATATACATCATCTTTTCATCATTAATATACTTATCGTTTAACAATTCAAACACTTCTTTTTCAATATGCCCTTCACCTAACAAAACACATTTTGAGAAAACACTTCTATAGATAATAGGTAAAATAAAAATATTAAAATACTCGTTTTTGTTGTTTTCTATTAATGTATAAGAAGAAAACTTATAATTATTATCCGTGTATAAATTATGACTCGTAGTAACATTAACAAAAATATCTTTATCAGGTAGTTGTGTAGCAATACCATTTTCAAAAACAAAAATTTCATTTGTATCATCGACAAAATATTTTAGTATAACTGGAGAATGAGTAGAAATAATTACTTTAATATTGTTATTTGAGATTTCCTTTAATACTTCTCCAACATATTTAAACAATGACGGATGTAAATGCCTTTCTGGTTTATCAATTATTAAATATTCATACGCATTGTTTGTATTTTCCTGTAAGATTTTAGAAATTATTTTTAATTGTGCTAAAAACTTTTCACCTGAACCGGGTTTATTAAAACTATTAGAATTTGTTGAAATATTTACACTTATTAAATTTTTAAACGTTTCTAAATTATTCACTAATGAAATATTTAACAAACCATTGTTAATACCACTAAAATCTAAAGATCCTATAATTTCATTCAACTTATCTTTAATTGGTTGTATGTCTATTAGCCTATTGATCTATGATATTAAGGTGGTGCTATCAGCAGAATTTTTCATATTTTCGTCAGGTTTCACCTCTGACCACACTGATATACATTTATCTTTTATATTCTTATTTTTTGATAATGACTCTAATGCATATGTTTTTCCCTAAGAATTTACACCTACAAATGCTACTCTACTTAGTCTATTAATTTGTTCATAAATTGCCATAATATTATCTCCCTTTCAAAATAAAATAATAACATATTCTACGCAGCATCATCTTTTATATTTTCAAACATCTCAATAATATCTTGTTCTTCATAATATTTTTCCGCACGATAATCATCTATATAATCGTCACTTCGCATATCTGCAAGTAATTCTTTTTCAAATTCATCCAATTCAGTATATATATCTATTTGATCTAAATGTTCCTGAATCATTTCGTCTGTAATTTCAATATCAAAATAATTTAGCAAATCACAAACATCATCTTTTTCTAATAAATATATCATTTCTTCCTCTATTTTATAAATAAAGTCTGAAGGATCCTCTTTCAATTTATCAGTGTAATCCCCCATATCATATAGTATTTGCCAAAAATTAATATTTGAAATTATCTTATCAAAGATAATTTCAATTCCTTGATTAGAATTAATTATTAGTTTCACTTTCTCAAAGCTTAAATTTTTCAGGATATATAATGCGGCTTTAAAATCAAGAACATTCATAATATTTAATATTACTTTCTCATATAATTGATTTTCAATAGTTTCAATATTAAATTTCTTAAAATTGTTTATAGTACATAATTTTCTTAAAACATTCTTAACATCTAGGCCATATGAATAATTTCTAATTAAAGAATCCTTAGTAACAAAACTAATATAATAATATATCATTTCTTTAGGAATGTTTGGGTTATTATCCACATATAACATAAATGCTTCATCAACTGATCCTTCATTAAAATATAAATCATTTATCTTTTTACTAATAAGTAAATCTTCTAATATTTTTGTTGTTGAAAAAGTTTTATAAGCATTCTGATATTGTTCAAAAACAATTAAATTAGCTCTATAATATTTACTATTAAAATTATCAAAATTGCTCTTTAAAACATCATTTATAGAAGGATTAATCACTTTAACAATTTTACTTTTCTTATAATCATCTATAGTAAATTGAATAAACTCATCAACTAATCTTTTTGAACATTCTTCATAATGATCTTTAGTTGTATATTGAGGAAAAATGTTTTGAATTATTTCGTTAAATGCCATCTTATGAATTTCTTCTCTAACTCCATTTACACCAATACCATATAATGTCAATAAAAATATTTTATCAATGTCTTCTAATCTAGTATTATAGGGTTCTTCCCAAATTTGTTTTGGATTATTTAAGGCATATGCTATAAAATTTACGTACGTTAACCCACTTTTTTCTTTATTATAACGATTAGTAATGTACTCAATTATTCTAGGATTATAATTTCTATGATCTATAATTTTCATATATTTTTGGTCTTCTAAAATCTCTTTTTTATATTCAAAAGGTATCTTTGAAAAATATAAATGATTATACAAAATTTTTGCCTTTTCTAATCTAGTTAAATTTTTTACTTCAATTTGATAGATATTCATTTTTTCCATTTTTCGGTCAAAACTTGGATATTTATTACATGCTTCATTAAGAATTGTAATTCTAGAGTTTAATAAAAGGCATTTATTCTTATTGCATTTAATATATTCAATTAAAGCATTTAAATTACTTACTTTTTCATTTTTTAAATCAAAATAAATTTGACCTAAAAAATCATCAATGTAAATTAATTCTTTTGTGTTAACGTCCCTAGAAATTATATTTTTTATACTAGATATGTTTCCATAGGATGAATAAATCAATTTTAAATCCTTATATTTGGAAAGCATATTCAAAATAACCATTTCTGAAATAGTTGATTTACCAACACCTGGTCCTCCCTTAATCAAAACAATATTGTTTTTATAAATGCTTTTAACTACTTCAAAATAATTATTAGTTTCAACATAGAATTTTTGGTGTTCCTTTATTTTATTAACTAAAGTTGCTGAATCAATATATATTTCATTATTATATAAACTGTTTAATATTGTTTTTGTTGTAGCCCACAATTTAAAATTTTTTTCTAAAACTCTTGCATATTTTTCTTCACTTAATAAAGAACAAATTCTATTTCCATCAAAAATATTTTCCTGACTACTCATAAATTTAGAAAACATATTATAAATTTTAGTATGATTTTCATCATTTAAAGGGCAAGCAGTGAATACATAATATTCTTGAGGATTTTTTGCAACTATCTTTGAAATTTCATTCTTTATTTGATTTATTAAACTCGTTTGATTTTCATACCTTTTGCATTGTCCTATGATTCTATTATCACCTGATGTTTGTTTAATATCAACACCACCATCTTTTCCTGCAGAAAAAGTTCTAAAATCTTTCCCAAGATAAACAGAAAGAATATCCTTGCTTAATTTTTCAAATTCTTCAGAACTTAAATTGTATAAATTATATTCCATATAATCATACCTTCTTTTTATTAATTTTTTTGTATTACCAAATACCTTTTATCTTACTCTCTATAGTACAGTAATCAAATTTGTCCCTGACTAATTTTTTAAATTTTTTTGGGCTTTTAGTATTTTCACCCTCATTTTTGATACCATTTAAGGCTTTTTTACTATATTTTTGGCTATTTTGACCTATTTTCTCAATTTTGCACTCTAGACAAAAATGACTTCAACTATGTTCATAAATAATAAAAAGTATTAGTATATTAGTAGCAGGAATTTGTTGTATTAATTAATATTCTAAACATATAAGCATTCATATATTTAATAATACTAACTTAAAATCAATATAAAAATATTTTTGTTTTGTACAGTATACTTTCATACGTACAACCCTACCCTTGTACGTTGAAAAAGTAAATAGTACTATTTAAGTATATTATACTCCTAATTCATTCGTTTTTAAAGGAATTAATTAAAAATAACTACTTTTATGGCAAAATACAAATAAAAATTGCTAAAATCGATTAAAAATAGGTGAGACAAATTCAACATACAACGTTACATAAATAACACAAAAATGATGCATTTACTTCTTTTTTACTACTCTACTATTTTTATCATTTATTAGAATTTTTGCGATAATACCTATTATTTATAATAGATATGATTGTGGATATAATCGGAAAAATGGTACATATCAATATAGCCAATTTCATTCCTACTTGTTCAGCATTTAAACCATATTGTGAAGCAGTATGAATTATATTAGAATGCTTTGCAACAGCATCCGTAATAATACCAATTAACTGTGGACCTACAGAAGCCCCTAAGTCACCCCCAGCAGCCATGAATGCAAATAAGACAACACCACCATTTTTTACTTTGTGATTACACTCTATTAAATTACCAGGCCAAAGCATGGAGACACAAAAACCTGTCAATCCACAACAAATTAATCCCAAAAAAGGAATCATACTAATACCAGCAATGATATAGCAAATCGTTGCGCCAAATGAACCTATTATCATAATCTTAGACAAGTGTTTTCCATATTTAGAATATAACGTTCTTCCAAGCCCTAACATCAGTGAAAACATTGCAACACCAAATATATCCCCATAAACTTTAGGAATCCCAACTGATAATTCCAAAAAGGTAGATGCCCATTGAGACATAATATTTTCAGTAGCTCCACCTACAAAGATTGCTATACATCCTAACCATACCCATTTATTTTTCAATAAGGTCTTTATTTTAGACTGCTTTTCATCAAAATAAATATTTGGTAATTTACTGATACTAAACAGTATGATAGAAAGAATAGGAAAGATAGTAATGATGAATATAAAATATTGCCAATGATCATACCCAAAAATTCTCATAAATAAAGAAAAAACAATTACAATTCCCACAACACCCCAAGCAAAAACAGAGTGTAATTTGCTAACTTCTTTATCTGGATTGCTAGATGGTAAGGCAGCAACCAAAGGACTTAACAAAACTTCAACTAACCCACTCGAAATAGAAATAAAAAAAGTACTAATAACTAAACCAATATATTCATGATGCGGTAAAATCCATGGTGTTAATCCATACATAATCAATCCAACTACTGATAGAATTGGCATTAAAATAACGCATAGATTTATATTAAATTTCTTACTAAAAAAAGTAAATATCAAATCTATAAATAATTGTGTTAAAAACCCAATTACAATAAGTAACCCTAGTAATGAATATGAAATATTATACATTGTTTTTAGCGTTAAAAATAATAGCGGAGAAACACATGAAGTTGCTGAACAAATTATATTGGTTATATAACAAGCACTTATAATTGTCTTAGAATTTTTATCCATAAATTATGAATATCCCTTTCAATTTACAAATATCAACCGATTCAATTTTTTACTTATACTATTTAACTGGTATTATCACTTTATTACG
>ENA-OPFM01000101-OPFM01000101.1-human-gut-metagenome-genome-assembly--contig:-NODE-101-length-22943-cov-2.303696_pt1 | contig 22943 bp, 19 predicted proteins | sample MGYA00241716_ERZ501563 | MGnify/ENA primary metagenome ERZ501563 (study PRJEB25962, sample SAMEA2042433) | human gut metagenome | biome: human gut; feature: human-associated habitat; material: faeces... | reverse complement strand
ATGTTGTAACAGAGTTAGAATGAAAGTAAAAGCCGAAGATGGTAAAAAAAGTGCAAAGTTAACTTTAAAAATATTAAATAGATATGATCAATCACTTATTTCCATTTTAATTGGCAATAATATTGTGAATATTGTATCATCTTCTCTTGCTACCTTAATCGCTTTAAGTTTGATATCTGATGAAGGCGTTGCTACAATGGTTTCTACAGTCGTTATGACGATTATTGTATTTATGTTTGGCGAAATTATTCCCAAAAACATTGCTAAAGCAAATGCTGATAAATTGGCTCAAATTTTAAGCTATCCTTTGGCAGTGATTTATGTCATTATATATCCAATTATGCAAATTTTTAATTTCATTTTGTGGATATTTAAAAAAATTTTTAGAATCAAAGAAAATGTCAATACTTTAACTGAAGATGAGTTTAAAGATATCGTTGTTTATGGTGAAGAAGAAGGCCTAATTGATGGCGAAGAAAGTGATATCATCCAAGCAGCTGTTGATTTTAATGATATTACAGTTAAAAGTATTTTAACCCCAAAAGAAAAAATTGTCGCACTTGATTATAATAAATTATCAAAAAATGAAATTTTAAAAAGAATTGATAATATTCAATTTTCAAGGCTTCCTGTCTATGAACAAAAATATGATAATATTGTAGGAATTTTAAATATTCGCAAATTTCTTAAATTAGCCATTAATTCAAAAAAATTTGCGTTAAAACAGTCAATTAGTGACGTAATTAAAGTGTTAGATACTACATCATTAAATGAAATGATTGAAATATTTAAAAACAAGAAAAATCATATGGCGATAGTATACAATGACGCTAATGAACTTGTAGGTCTTGTTACAATGGAAGATGTTTTAGAAGAACTTGTTGGTGAAACTAAAAAAGAATTGTCAATAAAAGGAGGAAATAAATAATGAATACTCCTGTTGTTATTGCAATACTTATTTTAATAGTGATATTAATAATCTTATCAGCATTTTTTTCTTCCTGTGAAATTGCTTATTCAAGTGTGAATAAAATAAAACTGAAGAAAAAAGTAAGTGATGGTAATAAAGAGGCAACGAAAGCAATGGAGATTGTGAATAATTATTCAGAAGCTTTATCAACTATTCTTATCGGTAATAATTTAGTTAATATTGCAGTGTCTTCTCTTGCAACAATGGTGGCAGTTGCTTATCTTGGTGAAGAGATGGGATCTTTATTAGCAACGATTGTTGCTACCATTGTAGTACTTATTTTTGGTGAAATTTTGCCTAAAGCTTTGGCTAACAAGTTTAGTTTAAAACTTACTTTGCTTTATGTTAAACCATTTAAAATATGTAGAATAATCTTTTTTCCTATAACTTTTCTTGTGACAAAATTTGTTAAATTGATTTCAAAGATTTGGACACCTAAAAATATTGAAGTTTCTGAAATTGATGAAGAATTGAACGTTATAACTGAGGAATTAGAAGAAGAAGGTGTTATTGATGAGGAAGATGCAGAATTAATCATTTCAGCTATAGATTTTAGAGATGTAACTGCACATGAAATAATGATTCCACGGGTGGATGTGTTTGCTATTGATATTGATGATAATCAAGAAGATATTCTTAAAAATGAACAAATTTTTCGTTATTCTAGAGTTCCTGTATATGAAGATACCATTGATCATGTGATTGGAATTTTAAATACGACAAGTTTAATGAAGAAAATATTAAATGGTGAACAAATTGATTTAAGATCGATGTTAATTGAGCCTATGTATGTTCATAAAACCAAACATATCTCAAATATTTTAACAAAGTTTAAAGCCACAAATCAACATCTCGCAATTGTTGCTGATGAATTTGGAGGTTTTATGGGAATTTTAACAATTGAAGATATTGTTGAAGAGTTAGTCGGTGATATTTTTGATGAAACGGATGAAGTAATTCTTGATTATAAAGAACTAGGTGAAAATATTTATGAAGTTGATGGTGATATGAATATTTATGACTTTTTTGAATTGGTTGATTATGATGATCGCGACTTTGAATCTGAGTATACTACTGTTGGTGGTTGGTGTACAGATATGTTAGAAAAATTTCCTGAAGTTGGGGATACCTTTGAATTTGCTAATTTTACAGTAACTATTACTGAGGTAGAAGGTATGCGAGTTGGAAAAATTAAAGTTGAAATTCAAGAAATGATAGATGAAGAAGAATAGAAAAAGTAAAATCCCACTTTAAAAAGTGGGATTTTTTGATTTGTAAAAATTGTCAGTTGCAAAATTCGAGAAAAAATGGTAAAATTTTTATATAATGAAAGGAGAAGGGAATAGGTGAATAAAATGAAAAAAAGAATAATATCATTTTCCTTATTATTATTGATGGTTTTAGGGATAACATCATGTAAGGGAAAACAAGAAGAAAAACAATATTTAAAAAAAGTTGACAATATTATTCAAGCTATTGATGAATTACCAGATGTAGTTACATTAGATGATGATATTAAGGTTCGAGAAATTAGTTATTCATATGAGTCTTTACCAAATGAGTATAAGGAAAAAGTGACGAATTATCAAAAACTTCAAGATGCTATTTTGAAGATTGATAATTTAAAAAAAGAACAAGAATATCAAACGGCAGCAAATTCGGTAATTAGAAAAATTAATATCTTACCATCATTAGAAGATGTTAGAATTGAAGATAAAGAATTAGTGATTGCTGCAAGAGAAAAATATGAAGAATTAGAAGAAGGAGCTAAAGCATTTGTTACGAATTATGATAAACTACTTGATTTAGAAGCTAGAATTGTTGAATTAGAAAATGAAGAGGAAGCTATCAAGAAAGTTATTGATTTGATTAACAATTTGCCATCTTCTCACGATTTAACAATTCATGATAAAACTTTAGTAGAACAAGCAAGAGAAGAATATGAAGCTTTAAGTTTAGAACAGAAAAAAGAAATTACGAATCTTGCACTTTTAGAAGAAGCAGAAGCGCAAATGGCTATTATTGAAAAAGATGAGCAAGATAAAGCATTAGCAGCTGAAATTGTTGAAATGATTTATGCTATACCAAGTATTGAAAATCTAACGATTGATGATAAAACAATGCTTCAAAATATTAGATATCAATATGGTACTTTATCAGATAATGCTAAGGCACTCGTTACTAATTTAGAGATTTTAGAAAAAGCAGAAGAACAAATGGAGATATTGAAATATATTGAAGGGTTAAAAACGGATGCGAAACATGTAGATGAATTAATTGCATCGCTTCCTTCTTTAGAAGAAGTAACTTTAGAGGATAAAGCAAGAATTAGTAATGCTAGAAATTGGTATAATCGTTTATCCGATGATGCTAAAGTGTATGTGACGAATTTAGAGAAATTAAAAGGATTAGAACAAAAAATAGTAGAATTAGAACAAATTGAATTATATAAAGAAAAGGCAGAAGTTGTTATTAATTTAATCTCTGCTTTGCCAAGTGTGGATGAAATAACTTTAGATGACCAAGATGTTATTGTGAATGCTAGAAATAAATATAATGCCTTAAGTGCAACGGTTAAGAGTTATGTTACTAATTTAGATGTTTTAGAGGCTGCTGAAGCAAAATTGCAAGATCTCATTAAAAATAAAGAGTATGAAGTATTTTTCTATCTTGATGGAGGTACTTTAGAAGGAACAACTTTAGTTTCAGATCAACTTTATAAAGGAGTCTATAAGGGAATGAATACCTTAGGTACTCCAAAAAAAGATGGATATCTTTTTATCGGCTTTTTTACAAATGCGAATTGTACAGGGGAAATCATTTCAACTGTTTCTGATACAATTACCTTATATGCTGGATGGATGATAGATAATAGTAATTTGCCAACTAGTGAGATTTTAAATTGTGTTAGTGATCAAGCCAATTCATATACGAAAGATTCCTTAGTTTTAGAAAATGATGAAGCAACCTTTACATGGAGTACTTCCAATCCTAATCTATACCATATTGAAGATGGAATGGGAACGATTTCCAAAGTATATCAAACACATAAAGAACAAACGATAACAGTTTCTGTAAAAATAGCGTATAAAAATGGTGATGAGGAAGAAAAATCAAAACAAATCACCGTTGATCCAGTTTTATTTGAAGATTTCCCTTCCACACCAGTTGCAACTTATTTTTCTGTTGGTGCGATGTATGCTTATAAACAATATAATGAGAGGTATCAATTAGATGGAACGATCTTTTCTGAAACGACCAAAGAGGCTTTAGATATTGTTTACTATGCCTTTGTTGTACCAAACGCGGATGGAAGTTGTTATTTAACTGATACTAGCTATTTAGAAGAAGTCAAAGAATTAAAAAATCATAATGTAAGAATTATTGCTTGTGTAAATGGTGTTTCTACTGATACTTGTAAAGCATTTATGACTATTACGGCTGATGCAACTTTACGCCAAAAATTTGTTAATAATTTAATGGATTTAGTGGAAGAATATAATTTAGATGGTATTGATATTGACTGGGAATCAGTTTCTGAAAGTGTAAAGGTTAATGCAACAGGAATGAATCAATTAATGAAAGATTTACGAGAAGAAATGACTTTACGTCAAGATGCTGGTGGAACTCCTTATTTCTTAAGTGCGGCTGTTCCTGCATCATCTTGGGGTACAGCAAGTGATCGTTTTGATTTTGTAACTTTAGATCAATACGTTGATTATATTAATATAATGTCTTATGATATGAATAAAACGGATACGACTACCCATTTATCTCCTCTTTACAAATCTAATTATGATAGAGGGTATGGTTTTGGTTGCGATTATGGTGTGACAAGACTTACTTCTTTGGGGCTATCGAGAAATAAAATTATTATTGGTAGTGCGGGATATGGTAAGGCATATAAAGTAACTGGACAATCTGTATCAACGACCTATCCTTATTTGGGTGTGGCAGGAACTTTAACTCAGATTTCTGGTATACCTGGTTCATTTGCTTCAGGAACTTTATATGGTAATGCAATTGAGGCTTTACTTGCGACTGGTAGATATCAAAAATACACAGAATATGATAATAATAAGTTAGTTGGTTCTTATTTATATAGTAGTGCGGATGGAATTTTTGTGACTTATGATAGTGAAGAAGCAATTATTGCTAAATATCAATATGCCCAAAGTATGGAAGGTGTTGGTATTATGTGCTGGTGCTATTCAGAAGATACTTCTGATACAGTAATTAATGCTATTTATAAAGCGATGAATATGTAGTTTAATAACGGAGTAATTGACAAATTACTCCGTTATTTGTTATAATTGAGCGGGGTGATAAAATGGATAAAGTCATTTTAATAGTTTTATCAATTTTTATAATCGCTTTTTTAATGATTATTTTTATCATTGTTTTAGTTGCTAAAAAAACTTTAAGAACGCTTAGTGAGAATAAACGTTACCTTCCAGAACAAAAAGAGGAGGTAAAATTAATAAAGTTAGAAAAATTAGAATTTTTTCAAACGTATTATTTAAAAAAATATCAATATGTAGCAATATTTCAAACATTAAAAAATGAAGAAATTTTAGAATTGTTAGTGGAAGAATATGATGCTAAAGAGTTAGTAGTAAATGAAGAATACTATGTTGTTCATGATGGTGTTGTTCTTTTTGAATATCGTCGAACCTTTATTTAATCTAAACAGTTAATTATTATAATGTATAATAAAAAACTTTCATATTTTAGCAAAATATTGTGCTAAATGGAACGATTTAGAATACAATATATTGTATCATTTAAATTAAATCTTTCTGTCACAAGTTTATCAAACTTTTCATATACTTTTATTGAGGAGGGATATAGATGAGTGAAGTTCGCGAGATTGTTACTAGAGCCGTACTTGCAAAGGGTCGTAAGACATTTAGAATTTGTGAAACTATAACTCCAGATAATCCACCATATAGTGTTTTAGGTTGTTGGGTAATTAATCATGAATTTGAGGCTACTCAGAATGAAAAACAAGTGGAATTATTTGGAAACTTTGAAATAAATATTTGGTATGCATATGATAATAATACTCAAACAGAAATTGCCCGTGCTAAAACTACCTATCAAGGCGTCATCAAGGTGAGGGATATCGTTTGTGATGCAACCACCGATCATAAAGATGTTATAGTTAGAATATTGCAACAACCTACATGTACTAATGCTTGCATAAACGATGGTAATATTGAGGTCGAAGTCGTGTTTGATGCACTTGCTGAAATTATCGGTGAAACCAAGATGATGGTAAACGTATATAATTGTAATGATACATTTGATACCATCGATAATTTTGAAAATGAAATTAATGAAGATTTCATTAATGAAAATTAAAAATCGTTGGTGTCCAACGATTTTTTTTAGGGAGTGAATAAATGAATACTCATATTGTAAGAGTAAATGAAAAAATTGAGAAAATCGCAAGTATTTATAATCTTTCTACTGAAGAAATTATTAAAATTAATCATCATATTAAAGATTGGAATAATTTAATTCCAGGGACAAAATTAAGGTTGCCAGAAATTCCAGAAATTGTTCAAACTGAACTTGATAATACTGAACCATTTATCGAAGAATATTACCCTAAATTAGAAGCAACTGATTATATTAAACCAGTTTCAGAACCTCATCTGAATGATGAAATTGTTGTAAATGTTTTAGAACAAAACGAAAAACCTGAGGTTACACAAAATATGAATCATAATCCTATAAATAAAAATAAGAAATATCCAAGTTATAATCCATATTATGGTATGCCGTATCCTTACTATGGATATAACCCTAATTACTATATGAATCCTTATCAAAGATTAAGAAAAAAAGGAACGACTAAAAAGCGTGGATAGTTGTTTTTACAATTATCCACATTTTAATTTTTTAACCTAAAAAATTAGTGATAATAACTAGACTAAACTTAGCAGTTATGATATAATTATCCTGTTTAAAAAAAGACATAAAATATTGAGGTACAAAAATGGATTATAACGATTTTCGTGAATTAAAAACGAATCATATTGAGGAAGCAAATATTATCTTAGGAAGTGCTAACTATGATTTAAGTTGCTCCTGTGGTAGTGGTACTAGCCATGCTCCAAAGAAACTAAAAGAATTATCGAGATATCTACCACCATTTGACGCAAATTTTCATAATTTAGAAAAGGTGAAAATTTATGATTATTGTGAAGTATCACCTAGTAGTTCTAAAGAGAAATTTTATCAAGAATTAGAAGAAAAGGCCCATGAAATTTTAAAGTATAATAAATTTATGCTATTTTTTGGTGGTGATCATTCTATCAGTATTCCGTTAGAAAAAGCTTTTTATGAAAAATATCATCGTATGGGGTTAACTCCGGTAATTATTCATATTGATGCACATATGGATATTTTAGATGAATATATGGGTAGTAAAACAAGTCATGCTTGTCCTAATCGTAGGGCTATTGAAAATGGTTATCAAGAAACAGATATTCATATGGTGGGAATTAGGAGTTACGAAAAAGGAGAAGTAGAATTTAAGGAAAAAAATCCTAAACTTCAAGTCATAACAGCAGATTTGTTTAGAGAATTAGGAGCTAAAGAAGTAGTTAAAATGATTAAAGAAAAACATGATAAAAAGGCTGTTTATTATTTGTCTTTTGATATTGATGCCATTGATCCCTCTTATGCACCAGGGACAGGTACTCCTGAAACTTTTGGTTTAACACCTTTACAAATGCGTGAATTTTTTAAAGAAGTATTTACTAATTTAAATGTAATGGCGATGGATTTAGTTGAAATTTCTCCTCTTCTTGATGTAAATGATATTACATCATGGTTGGGATTGAAATTATTATATGAAATATTTTATCAAAAATTTGTAAGAGGTAATAAATAATGAAACATACAATGATTGATTGCTATGGAAGTAAAAATCATAATTTAGAAAATTTAGTATATATTAATGATACTTTAAATAAACTTTCTTATCGTTTAGGATTAGAGCCTATTGCCAATCCATATTTAATTCCTTATTATTATGGAAGAGTAAAAGAAGATATTGGGGTTAGTGGTTTTTTATTATTAAAAGGTGGACATATTACCATTCACACTTTTCCTTTAAGGGAGTGTTATTTTGTTGATGTTTTTTCAACCAAGAGTTTTGATTCTGACTTATTAGTTGACTTGCTTGAAGCATTACTCCCCTTTAATCGTAAAATATCGACGATTTCAACAAGCGATCGAAGAAAATTTGCTAATATTGAACTCCCTTTTGATCCAAACAATAATTTTGGTCCTCATTGTCTTGCGGAATTAAAAATTGATAAAACTTTTTCAATGGATGAATGTTATGATTTTTTAGATAAATTTGTTTATAAAATTGATATGGATCCAATTACAAGACCTTATGTAATTAAAGATAAAGTAGAAAATCCTGATTATCTATCAGGTATTATCGTCATTGCTCAAAGCCATATTTCTATTCATTATGACTATAAGACACAACATGCTTATTTTGATATTTTCTCTTGTGCAGCTTTTGATTATTCAAAAATTGAAGATTTTCTTTCTAAAATTGGTGAAATTATTTCTATTGAACTAGTTGTTAGAGGAACAAAGCATAAATCTAATACTAGAATTGAACCAGAACCAATGTATGAAATTTCATCACTTTGGCAAAAATATATTAAATAATAAAAAAATAAAGAAAAATTTGCTAAAAGGGAAGAAAATGTGTTATAATAAAAGAAAAGAAAGGAGAAGAGAATATGAAAAAAATCGTTTTGTTTTTCATAGTAGTATTTCTTTCTATAAGCATTAGTGGTTGTAAAAAAAATAAAAACAATTTTAAATCAGTAGAAGAAATCAAACAAAATATTAGTACTTTTGATATTGTGGCTAATTTTAATGGAATTCGTTTTGAATTGATAAAAACTTCAAAGGGATATTATTTAGCTGATAGTGATAAAAATATTTATGTATTTTATGATAAAACGAATCATCTTTCTTATCGAGTGGATAATACAAATCAAAAAAAGACTCTAGTGGTAGGAAATTATGATTTTTCATCCTATTTGAACAATATATATTATATTTTGACATATCATACTTCAAATTCAAAAATCTCATCATTAGAAAAAAGAGCCAATACATATTTAAACCGTGAGGTTACTGAATATTATCGAGAAAAAAATGAGGCTAGTGAAACCTATTATATTGATAATCAAACAGGTGCATGTTTGTATTTCAGTATTGATACAGGAGAACAAAAAATTGTTTGTAAAATAGATAAACTTGAAATTGGAGATAACTTTTTAGATCCATATTTTGCTTATGAAAATTTGCAAATGGCTGATCCTAATTTATTTAAAAGCAAGAAAACAGTTTTAGAATATTTTAATAACTCATATGATTTACAAATAAAATTTAAAGACAGCGATGTCCATTTAATCAAATCAACTGATGGCTTTTTTTGCTTATTAAATGAAAATAATACGTCAAAAGCTTTATTATATAACAATAATAATCATACATGGTATGATGTAGATATAAAGAATCAAACAAGAAGTATTACAACAGTTAGTGATACTGTAAGTGAAATAGAAAATAATTTTATTACTTTGCTTGTTGATCATATTGATAATGTTGATATTACTTTTTATGTTAAAGAAAATCAAAAGTTTTTAGATTATACTATTAATATGTATGAAAGAGATATAACAACGGATGGTATTTTATATACAGAAGAGTATTATGTTGAGATGGAAACAGGAATTTGTTTAAGAAAAAAAATTGATTTATCAGGTAGTAACAATTATTTTGAGGTAACTAGTTTAGAATTTTCTGGTGATATACAAGAATATCTAGATTATGAAGTTGTCAAAAAACCACAAAGTTATGATCATTGGCCAGCTGAACATGAATATTTAGAAGGAATGGAAGAAATCAAATATGGTGAATTTTATTTAGCATATGAAGATAATAATGAATTAAGTATTGTTTATAAGAATATTACAAATGCAGCCTTTCATATAATTTTAAATAATATGAAAACATATGGATTTGTAATTGATAGTAGTGAACAAAAAGAATTAGATGATAACAATACTTATTTATATTATTTTTATAATGCCAAAAGAGAAGATGATATGAAGATTAGAATTGAATATGTTGGAACAACATTAACAATTATCCTTGGACCAGATATTGCTGCATAGTAATTCACTATGCAGTTTTTTGTTTGCATAAAATAATTGTTTTATATTTCTTGGCTTTAAAAAAAAGTTATGATACAATATAAATAAGTAGGTGATGAAATGAGTGTTACAAATACAAATACTTTTATTGCACGTCTTATTAGCCAATTATATCAAGATTTAGATAAGAATCATCTAATTCAAAAATGGTTTGAAAGAATTATTACGATTGAGTTTTTAGTCGCTAGGAAAATTTTTCAAATTAAGTCATATGATAAAGAGAATATTATGAATCTTTGTATTAGACAAAATCAATATTTTAAGCATATTTTTGATGATAATATTGAAGAATTAGAAATGAATTATCCTTATCATTTTTATAATCAAGATATAATCAAATTATTAAAAGAAAATATTAAGTCTTCAACACCAATTGAAGAAATCATGAACTATCAAGAAGATTTTAAAGATTATGAAAGGTTTATGCATTTTAAATACACAAATCGAAATAGCAATGTAGAAATTGATAAAACAAACATTACGATGGTAACACAAATTTTTACCCCAAAATGGATTGCTAGATATATGGTTGAAAATATTATTCCGGTTAATGGGGCTAAGTATAGTTTGATTGAAAAAATAGACAAAGATATTCATTTTAAAACTTGTAAAATTTTAGATCCATGTTTAGGGACAGGGCATTTATTGTTAGAAATATTTGAAATTTTAATGAAAAAGTATCAAGAAGACAGTAATCAAGATATAAAAGAGAGTATTAAGCAGATTTATTCTAAACAATTATATGGATTTGACATTGACCCAAGCGTTATCAATCTTTCAAAATTTATCTTTCTAATGAAAGCGATTGAACTATGTCCAACTTATTTAGATGATGACAATTTAGTAGCACCTAATTTTGTTTGTATTCAAACACCTAATATCAAAAGGAGTAAATTACATGAAGTAAATGTGTTAATTGAAACAATGAAAGATGCTAGTCTAATAGGTAGTTTAATTCAAGTCCCCGATTATGATTATGCTAGTTTACTTCAATTGGTGACTTGTCAAGAAGAAAAAGAAATTGTTGAATTAGCAATTTTGTTAAAGATGAAATATGATATCGTTATTACCAATCCTCCTTATATGGGACGTAAAGTTTTACCAAGTAGCATTCTTCATTATTTGAATCAGAATTATCAATATGCTAAATCAGAATTATATACGGCCTTTATAGAAAGATGTTTGGATTTTTTAGTTCCCTCTGGTTATCTTGCTATGTTAACTTTACATACATGGATGTTTATTAAATCATTTAGTAGTTTGAGAAAGTATATTTTAACTCATTTTCAAATCAAATCTTTGTTACATTTAGGAAAAAATACTTTTGAAAATTTAAATGCTTATAATGCTTTGGCATGTGCTTTTATTATTAAGAAAGAAAAAACTAGCGAAGAGAGTCTTTTTATTAAGCTAACAGAGTATGAAACTATCTCTGAAAAAGAAAAAGGATTAAAAGAACAAAAAAATTATTATAAAATATCTGCTAAAAAATTTTTAAACTTCAATCATTATCCGTTTATTTATTGGTTAAATGATAATGAATATCATATTTTAATACATCAACCTAAATTAGGGTCATTTACTCATATAAGACAGGGGTTGGCCACGGGAGATAATAAAAATTATGTAAGATGGTGGTATGAAGTTGAGCCTAGCAGTATTGGATTTCATTGTCATTCAGTAGAAAGTTTTTTAAATAGTAAAAAAAAATATGCTCCATATAATAAAGGCGGTGATAAGACAAAATGGTATGCAACAAGTAAGTTAGTTATTCAATTTGATGAGAAAGCATATCAAGCATTGCAAAAACAAGGCAATCATTTACCTTCTAAAGAGTATTATTTTAAAAAGGGTATTACTTGGTCTTTATTTGGGTTTAATAGTTTTAATGTTAGATACAAAGAAGAGGGATATGTTTTTGATGTTTCGGGATCATCCCTTTTTGTTGATTCTTCTTTAGAGAAATATATTTTAGGTTATCTTTCTAGTAGTGTAGCTTTTTTTTATTTGTCAGCACTAGCCCCTACAGTTAATTTTCAAGTAGGCAATATTGCCAATTTACCAATAATTATTCAAAAAGATAAAATACATGAGATCAATAGATTGGTTGAAAGTTTAATCAATAAGGCTAAATGGCTTGATTCGCAAGATGAATTATCATGGCATTATCAAGCAAATGATTTTTATAATGGGTATAATTGTGCAGTTAGTTTTGATGAAAATATCAAAAATTATAAATTACAAATGGATGATTTGTACAGACAAATAGAAAAAGAAGAAAAGCAATTAAACGACATCTATAATCATATCTTTAAAATGAATACGAGTTATGTAAATACCAATCAACAGAATAAACATACTATTGGGCATATTATCGAAAATTTGTTATCCTATTTAATGGGAGTTGTATTTGATAGGTATCAAATACATAATTATGTTACGCCATTAGATCTGAAATCATTTAATGAAATAGAAACAGTCATTAAGGAAATTAAATTCTTGATCATTCATAAGATGGGAATTGATGGTATGAAGCAATTAGAAAGAATATTTGGTCACACAATAGATGAGTATTTTAAAAATCATTACGGAAAAAAACATTTGTTGAAATATCATCAGTTACCAATTTATTGGTATCAAATAATAGATGGTAGACAGATGATAGGATATTATCATAGTTTATTAAATATAGAAAAAGAAAAGGGGATAAAATATAATTATTTAAAAATAAATGCTCAATATAAAATAAAAACACTTTAGCAAAAAACAATTTGCTAAAGTGTTTTTATTAAGTAAATCTTTTTAAAAATTCTTTAGTACGAGTATTTTGAGGATGATCAAAAATCTCATATGGTGTACCTTCAACAATTTTTTCCATCTGCCATAAAAATAACATGGGAAGAAACCTCTTTTGCAAATGACATTTCATGCGTTACTATAATTAATGTTTTGCCACTATTTTTCAATATTTTAATTGTATCTAGAACTTCTGAAACCATTTCTGGATCTAGAGCACTTGTTGGTTCATCAAATAAAATTACATCAGGATTCATTGAAAGACTCCTTGCAATTGCTACTCGTTGTTTTTGACCACCACTAAGAGTTGAAATGTTTGCATTGATTTTATTTTCTAAGCCTACCATTTTTAAATATTTTTTAGCAATTAGATTTGCTTCACTTTTTTTTACATGTAGCACTTTTCTTAATCCTAAAGTACAATTATTTAAAACGCTATAATTATTGAAAAGATTAAACGATTGAAATACCATACTAATTTTGGAGCGATAATAATGATGTTTTTTTCTATTTTGAATGATATCTTCGCCTAAATAGTATATTTTACCACTAGTAGGACGATTAAGCAAATTAATGAAACGAAGAAGAGTTGATTTACCAGCACCACTAGGACCTATAATTGTTACAATTTCTCCTTCATAAATATTTAAATTTATATTATCAAGAATAGTTTCACCATCAAATTCTTGATGAATGTTTTCTAATTTAATCATTGGTTCCATTTGTATCCCTCCTAATTAGAACTTGATAATTGTTTTAAAGGAGCACCAATTTTTTTTTCGATAAAACGCAAAACGATGGTAAAAAACATTGTTAAAAATAAATAGATTGCGGCAGCAATTAACATTGACTCAATGAAAAAATAATATTTACCAGCTGCCATCATACATGCATTATATAAATCCATTATCATAATAACACTTAAGACGGAGGTATCTTTAATATTTATCACTAATTCGTTACCGATTGATGCCATTGCGTTTTTAAGGGCTTGTGGTAAAACAAGATAGATAAAGGTTTGAAACCGCGATAGTCCAATAGATAAACCAGCTTCGGTTTGATCTTTATTCACAGAATGAATTCCGCCTCTAATTACTTCTGTTAAATATGCGGTAGTATTGATGGTTACAGTAAAAAGTCCAGCTATGATGGGTGACCAATTGATGCCCATTTTTAAAAATGAATAGTAGAAAATAATAGCTTGAACAATCATAGGGGTTCCTCTAAAAATTGTTACATAGATATTAATTCCCCATTTTAAAAATTGCTTTATATTTTTTTGCCATTTATTGTCGAAGGGAGAATCCTCTAAACTAACTATACTTCCTAAAATCAAAGCGAAGATAAGACCTAAAATAGTTCCCATAATAGATAAGAGGAGAGTAACACCAACGCCTTTTAAAATTAAGAGTCCATATTCATCTAAAATAATAATAAATTTAGACATAATTAGCTCTCACTATTTCCGTTATTGACAGCGTTTTGCATTAAACTCATTCTAGTTTCTTCTGTAATGGTAGCAAGTGCAGTGTTTAATTTTTCTTCTAATTTATCATCAATTTTTCTAAGACCAATTGATACCATTGTATCAGCTGGATCTAAATCAAATTCTTCATTCAATGTAAAATAAGTAAGATTAGGGTTTAAAGCTACAATACCTTTTGCAACGGGTTCTTCTAAAACTGTTAAATCAGCAGCATTAGAAGTTATGGCATTAATAATAAGAGGAACACTTGCTAAAGGAGTGAGGTAAGTGCAATCTTTATTGGTAGCTTTATCAGCAATTTGTTTAGCAAGAGTATCATAAGTAGTATTTTTTTGTCCTACTACTCTAGCACCATTTAATTGAGCAAAAGTTGTTGCATTTGCAAATACAGAATTCGCTGTGGTTAAAATCACATGTTTAGTATTATAATAAGCATTTGTAAAATCAATTGATAGTTTTCTTTCTTCGGTAGGACTCATTCCAGCTATTATGACATCAATTGTTCCGGCATCTAAAGCAGGTACTAAACCATCCCATTCAATTTTTTTAATCACGAGTTCATAGCCTAATTCTTGACATAAAAGTTTAGCAATTTGAACATCGTATCCTTCCGCATATGCTCCACTAACATTTTCAATTGGCCAATTCGTTGAGGTTTTTGAAGTTTCAGTCCAATTAAAGGGTGCATAGTTACATTCTAAACCGACTACTAAAATTTTTTTAGATTCATCAAATTTAATTTTTTTACATCCTGTAATAGATAAACAGGCAAATAGTAAAGTAATAAAAATAAATACTTTTTTCATCATTTTTCTCCTTATATGTATTGTTTATAAAAAACAAAAAAGCGTCTAGACGCTTTTTACTAATTAAAATAACTATGTAAAATCAATTAGCGCCTCTACTAAATGTAGGAGTGTTATAAGTTTTTCCTATAACCCCACGAATAATTTATGCCTAAATTAAACGTTCGGCGGTGATTGCCTTTGGCCATCTTCCTTGCATGCCTGCTCGAATGGTTACTCTTCTGCACCGCTACCTCTATTAACTTTTTTGTATCTTAATTATATCAAGAAAAAAATAATTTGTCAAAAAAATACATTATGTAAGCGTTGTTACTGGATATGGATAAGGGTATGGATACGGTTGTGGGTATGGTTGTGGATAAGGGTATGGCTGATTATTACAACAATTATTTCTGCCACCTAACCAAAAAGGGGCAGTTATAATAGCAGCACCGGCTAAAAGTGGTAGCCAAAGGCGCGTTTGGTTTTGATATGGTAAATATGAATAGTACATCTAGCAAAACTCCTTCCTCATTGTATAATATGAGAAAAGTTTAGAATAGGTGCTATTTTAATTCTACATACATATAGATATATTCTTCTAAAGTTAGATTATTTTCATAAATAAATGTTGCTAAATCTTGACCGACAAATCGGTAATGCCATGATTCATAAGGATATTTTGTCACATTTTCTTTATCCTTAGGATATCTTTTAATAAAGCCAAATCTATGGGCATTTTTAGTTAAATATTCATATTCTTTTGTATTTTCAAAATGAATACTCAGTCCTGTATCAAGTGTTGCAATGTCAATGGCTTTGCCTGTTTGATGTTCGGAAAATCCTGCTTGAGCAACATAATTTTTATCAGATGCTTTATTATAAATTTCGTTTTGTTTAATATAACTTCGATAAGCCGAAAAAACAACTAAGTTTAATCCTTTTGATGAGGCTTCATCAAACATTGCTTTAGCATAGGTTAGAGTTGTTTTATCAATTAGCATCGTTTCTTGTTTGCGATTAATTTTTGTAATCGTTACAGGAATTAAAGTATCGGGGATATAGTTGTTTTGTAAATAATAATTTTTATTTACAAAAAGTCCTCCCTTAAAAGTAAAACTATTATATATTTTTTGATCATTGAAAAAATTAGGATAATTCACTTTATTTAGTGATAAAATAATATTGTTGTTTACTTGATATTCTTGATAATATAAATCAAATAATTTTTCGTTAAAACTTTCATATTGAGAAATCATTTCAAAAAATTCATCAGTACTATTATTAACATAAGTTGTGGGCAAAAGTATTGTTGTACTTGTCTGTATAAAAAAATTAAGAGAAAAAAGCAAAATTAATAGGATTTTTTTAAACATTTTATCACCAAAATTATTATGCGTGAAAAAAATTTCTAATATTCGATATTTTTTTATCAATTTGTGGTAAAATAAAAATAGAAAAAATTATTAAAAATTGATTGAGGTGTTTGGCATGAAAAAACTAATTTTATTAGATGGCAATAGTATTATGTTTAGAGCATATTATGCAACAGCATATACAGGTAATTTAATGAAAACAAGCGATAATCTTTATACAAATGCAATATATGGCTTTGTGAATATGATGAATAAAATTTTAACAATTGAAGGTGTAACCCATATTTTTGTTGCTTTTGACAAAGGAAAACAAACTTTTCGCCATCAAACGTATAAAGAATATAAGGGTGGCAGAAAACCAATGCCAGAAGAATTTTCCATGCAAATACCTTTTATTAAAGAATATCTAGATATTTTAAATATTAAAAGACTTGAAGCTGATGATTATGAAGCTGATGATTTGATAGGCACGATGGCTAAACGTTTTGCGAAAACCTTTGATGAGATTGTTATTATATCCGGTGATAAGGATTTATTGCAATTAGTCGGTAACAATGTAAAAGTTTTTTTGAATAAAAAGGGGATAACAGATTTAGAAGAATATAATGCAACAAATTTTAAAGATTTAATGGGATTTGAGGCAAAGCAATTAACTGATTATAAAGGATTAATTGGTGATAAATCTGATAATTTACCTGGTATTAGCGGTGTTGGGGATAAAACAGCTATTAAACTTTTACATGAGTATCAAACTTTAGAAAATATTATTGCAAATGCTGATCAAATTAAAGGAAAATTATCCCAAACTCTTAAAGAAGAAAAGGAAATTGCATTGAGAACCAAGATGCTTGCTACATTAGAACTTGATGCTAAAATTGATATTCTTGAAGAAGAAACGCGTTTAAGAAAACCTAATTTAATGGAGTTGAGAAATTTTTTTGAAAAATTAGAATTTAATTCTTTTTTGAAAAAAATGAGTTTTCAGTCCTCAAATGAAGAAGGAATAGAAGAAAATGTAACTCTTGATGAGAAAAAAGAATATTATTTGAATGATTTACCACAAACACTTGCCGCATTAAAAGATGCCAAAAAAATTGTCATTGAAGTTGAACTAGATGGTGAGAATTATCATAAATCATCCATTATTGGTATAGGTCTTATTATTGATCAAAGAGGTTTTTATTTAGATAAACGTTATATAGATAATGATGAATTGAAATCATTACTATCATCTGATTTGATAATCTATACAGTAGATGCGAAAAAAACGTATGTAAGTTTAAAATATTTGGGTATTGATTTAAAACATCTTGCTTTTGATGTTGTACTTGCCGCTTATGTTGTAAATCCGTCTTATATAACGAGTGATATTAAAAGTATTATTGAGAGATTTATGCCAACGAAACTTCCTTATTTTGAGGAAATCTATGGTAAAAAAACCACTTATGTTGTTCCAGATGAAACCATTGTGGCTAATTACGTTTTGGATAAAGGAAGTTTGGTATGCAATTTAAAGGAAATAATTGATAAAAAGTTAGAAGAAAATCATCAAACAGCTTTATTTTATGATATTGAGTTACCACTAGCTAAAATATTGGGTTTAGTTGAAATAAATGGTTTTAAAGTGAATGAAGATAAACTAAAAGAAGTAGGAGAATATTTCAATGCTTCTATGAAAAAGATGGAAAAAGAAATTTTTGATTTAGTAGGATATAGTTTTAATGTAGCCTCGCCAAAACAATTAGGAGTTGTTCTTTTTGAAGATTTGCAATTAGGGCATGGCAAAAAAAATAAGACTGGCTATTCCACATCTGCTGAAGTACTAGAAGAATTATCAAAAAGACATCCGGTTCCTCGTTTAGTATTAGAATATCGAAAATATGCTAAACTATATTCTACTTACGTTTTAGGATTATTAGCGGAAATAAATCAAACAGATGGCAAAGTACATACGATTTTCAAACAATCGTTGACTCAAACAGGGCGATTATCTTCAACAGAACCAAATATTCAAAATATTCCAATTAGAACCGAAGAAGGCAGAATTATTAGAAGTATGTTTATTCCATCAAGTGATAATAACTATTTAGTGAGTGCAGATTATTCCCAAATTGAACTGCGCATTCTTGCTAGTGCCTCTAATTGTTTTGCCATGAAGGAAACTTTCAATAGTGATATTGATTTACATGCTAATACAGCAGCAAAAATATACAATGTTGATTTAGAACAGGTTACAAAAGAAATGCGACGAATGGCTAAAGCTGTCAATTTTGGTATTATTTATGGAATGAGTGATTGGGGATTGTCTGGTGAACTGCATATTTCTCAAAAAGAAGCTAGTCTTTTTAGTCAAAAATATTTTGAAGTTTTTCCAGAGGTTAAACCTTATTTAGACAGATGTGTTGAAGAAACCAAAGCAAGAGGGTATACAACAACTTTTTATAATCGAAGACGGTATATGCCAGAAATTAATAGTTCTAATGCGGCACTTAGAAAGTTTTCAGAACGGGCAAGTATGAATGCCCCAATTCAAGGGACCGCTGCTGATATTATGAAAATTGCAATGATTAAAGTTCAAAATGAATTTGAACAAGGAAAATTCAATTCCAAAATAGTTGCGCAAGTTCATGATGAATTAATTATCGATTGTCCACAAGAAGAATTAGAAATAGTTAAAAATCTTGTCAAAAAAACAATGGAAACCGCCGTGGATATTGGTGTAAAATTAGATGTTGATGTAGAGGTTGGCAAGACTTGGGATTTAAAATAGGAGAAGAATATGCCAGAATTACCAGAAGTAGAAACAGTTCGAAGAACTTTAGAAGGCCAAATTATTGGTAAAAAAATAACTAATATTGAAATTTATTATGATAAAATCTTGGAAAATACGAGTGTTGAAAAATTTAAAAAAAGTCTAATTGGGCAAACATTTAGAAAAATTGATCGATATGGCAAATATTTACTATTTATTTTAGATGACTATACTATTATTAGTCATTTGAGAATGGAAGGTAAATTTTTCTTAAAAACCTTAAATGATGAACGTATCAAACATGAACATATTATTTTTACTTTAGATGAGAAAATTAGTTTTAGATACCATGATACTAGAAAATTTGGTAAAATGGCAGTATTAGAAACAATTCAAAAAACGCAAATAATGGAATATCCTGCATTAGCCAAACTTGGTAAAGAAGCAAATGATGAGACGTTTAGCAAAAATGAATTATATAATTTGTTGCAAAAAAAACAAGAACCAATTAAAGGAGCCTTATTAAATCAGGAAATTATTTGTGGACTTGGCAATATTTATGTGGATGAGGTTTGCTTTATGAGTAAAATAGACCCCAAAATGCCATCCAATAAAATAACCTTAGAAGATGCTAATAATATTTTAGAATCATCTAAAAAAGTTTTGGCTAAAGCGATTGAAGCGGGAGGAACAACAATTAGAAGTTATACTTCAAGTTTGGGAATAACAGGTCTTTTTCAACTTGAATTACTTGTTCATTCTAAGGAAAAACAACCATGTCCGGTTTGTGGAACGATTATCAAAAAAGAATTTGTTTGTGGTAGGGGGACTTATTTTTGTTCTAATTGTCAAAAAAGAAGAGGTCCTAAAGTTATTGGTATTACTGGTTCGATTGCTACGGGCAAATCAACAGTTACTCATTATTTGAAAAAACAAGGATATCAAGTAATAGATGCCGATGAGATTGTGAAAGAAGCAAAAATGAAAAAAACAAGTATTTACAAAGGACTTGTTAAAGAATTAGGCTCTACAATTTTAAATGAAAAACAAGAAATTGATGATGCAGTTTTATCAAAAATGATATATAATGATGATCAGATTCGTCAAAAGATTAATCATATTGTTCATCCTTTAGTGTACGATATTTGCCAAAAAAAAATAAATTTATCTAAAGATAAAGTAATTTTTTTAAGTGTACCATTGTTATTTGAAGCAGGTTTTGAAAAGTTATGTGATGAAATTTGGTGCGTGTATACCAATAGTGAAGTGCAATTAGATAGATTGATGAAAAGAAATCATCTTGCCCAAGAAGAAGCTGAAAAAATGATTCAATCACAAATGCCATTAGATGAAAAATGCCAAAAAGCGACGTTTATAATTGATAATTCTGATGAATTGTGTTATACTATAGAACAAATACAAAAAATTTTAAAATAAAAAGGAGAAATAAAATGGCACTTTCAGAATTCTTTTTAAATAATTTTGAAACATCAGATAATGCGTTAGATCAACGACTTAAGCCGCATTATTATAATAATGACTATCATACTACGCAACATTTGATAACCAGTTGTTTGAATCAAGTAGGTTTCAAAATGATAAATGTGGATAATTATTACCATGAAATGTTATTCGAATATAAAAGAATAAGAGTTATTGTTATTTTGAATGAAATGAGTTTATATGATATTAGGGTTGATATGAAAATTAATGCAAAGTATGTGTTGCCATTGAAACGTCCAATTAAAATTATTGCAAAGTTATATGAAATTTTAGATCGCAAGTTGACTTTGAAATATCTTGGTGGTGAAAGGAATGAATAATCGCTATCCTTTATCTAATTTAAGTGATTATGAAGTAATGATTTCTTCTCCTTTAGCATTATATGAACAAAAAATATTAATCAAACTTTATATGCCACTTGTTGGTGATAAGGCTATTTCCCTTTATCAAACGTTATATTCATTAGTGCCAGATGGTTCTTTTGAATCAGAGGTGGATAAACATGAAAAAATTATTCGATTAATGCGCCTAAGATCAATCAATAAATTAACGGAAATAAGAAATAAATTAGAAGCAATCGGTCTTTTAAATGTCTATTATAAAGATGGATTATATGTATATTATTTAAAAAAGCCCTTAGATGTAGAAAAATTTTTTAATAATATTGAACTTTCTACCCTTCTTGAATATCAAATAGGTCATGATGCTTATGAAAAGTCATATCTAGAATTTATGATGCGAAAATTAGATATTAATAAATTTGAAGATATTACGCATGTTTTTGATGACGTCTACGATATTGAATTATCAGATAATATTTATTTATCCCAAGCCAGTTTGAATAATATGAATAATGGAATTGTTATAAACAATCAGATGTTTGATTTTAATCGTTTTATGATTTTGGTTTCTGCTTATGATGTGATTAAAAATGAGTATTTTGGTGATGAAAAATTTATTAATATGGTGAAAAGATATAGTTTTTTATATCAATTAACGCCAGAGGAAATGAAAGATGTTATTATTTTATCTGTTAATGAATATAAGGAAGTTTTATTTGATGAAATACCTCGAAATGCGAAAAAAAAGTATGATGAAAAAGGTCAAAAACTAGGAATCATACCTAAAACGATGATGAAAACATCATCGGCAATTGATGATAAATTAATCAGATATTTAGAAATGGCAAGTCCTAATGAATTTGTTAAAAATAAATCAGGAATTGCTTTGACAAGTACAGAAATAGAGATGTTTGATCGTTTATTAAAAGACACAAATATTGGTATTGGGGTATTAAATGTATTAATTGGATATGTTTTGGAAATAGAAAAGTTGAATGGTGAAATTCCTTCTTATAATTATTTTTTAAAAATTATTAATACTTGGAAAAGAGCTGCTGTAAAATCAACTTCAGATGCTATTGCATATGTTAGTAATAAAGAAAAAGGGCAAAAGAATAAAAAAACCAATAAAGTTCAAAAAGGAGTACCTGATTGGTATCAAGAATATATACTTAAACAAAATAAAAATAAAACAACTAGTCAAAATCTAGCAGATGATGGTGATTTAGAAGAACTAAAAAATTTCTTCAATCCTAATAATAAGGAGTAGAGTATGGAAATAGATTTAGAAAAAAATCGTGATCAGTTAATAAAAGAAATATTAAAAGATCAAAATGTAAAAAAAATAGTTATGGATTATAATATCAATAGATCATTGTTAGATAAAAATTTAAATATTATTTTAGCATATGTTTTAAGAAAAAAGAAATGTCAAAATTGTATAGGTCTTCATACATGCAAACAATTATATGAAGGTTATGCTCCTGTTTTATCATATGATGAAGTAAAGTTTGATTTAAACTATGAGCCTTGTCCATATTTGCAAAAGAAAAAACAGATAGATGAAAAACAAAAAAATTTGCAACTAATTGCTTGTAGTTTTCAAAATTTTAATTTTGATGATATTTATGTGAATGTAAATAGAAAAGAAATCCTGAATAAAATTAAAAC
>ENA-OPFM01000085-OPFM01000085.1-human-gut-metagenome-genome-assembly--contig:-NODE-85-length-26184-cov-2.953730_pt1 | contig 26184 bp, 19 predicted proteins | sample MGYA00241716_ERZ501563 | MGnify/ENA primary metagenome ERZ501563 (study PRJEB25962, sample SAMEA2042433) | human gut metagenome | biome: human gut; feature: human-associated habitat; material: faeces... | reverse complement strand
GCCGTTGCGGCTCGCACCCTGAATATGCACATTCCGTGTATAAGTATGCTTTGAATGGGTTTTCGTTTAGTTGTTTGTGGGTGAGGAAGAAAAAATATATAAAATATATTTGCGATTGTGACATAATTTGCTTGCATTATATTTTTTTATATGATAATATTTAGACACTATAGTAAAACCTTACTAGAGTGAGCGACGGCTCACTCTTTGTTTTAGAAGGGGCGATTCGACAAAAATCGCTTAATGAGGTGCTTATGGCAAATGAAATTTCGCTCGAATTGCGTGAAAAAGTCAAAAATTTCGCGCTCGAAGCAGTGAAAGAAGCCGACGACGAAATCGAACTTGTGGACGTTGCGTTTTACAAACAATACGGAAAACTCACGGTTGAGGCTCTGTTGTGGAAGAAAAGCGGCATCGATCTCAACGATTGCGAAAAAGTGCACAATGTGCTGTCTGCAATGCTGGATACGATAGACGACGAATTCGATGACGACTACGTTTTGAACGTGTCGTCGCAAGGACTTGACCGAAAAATCGTCACCGACGACGATTTCAGACGCGCGCTCGACACCGAAATCGAATTGTTCGACGCAAACAAAAAGAAGTCGCACGGAACGCTTTTGAGTTTCGACGACGAAAACATAGTGATAAAAACCGACGGGAAAAACCCCAAGGAAACAAAAATACAAAGAAATTTATTGACCAAAGTACAACCGTACGTCAGGTTTTAGGAGGACATAACAATGATTAACAAAGAGTTCTTTCAAGCATTGGACGATCTTGAAAAGGAACAACGCATTCCCAAAGAGTCAATGATTGAATCCATCGAGGCAGGTCTTGTGTCTGCGTACAAGAAAGAATACGGTTTTGCAAGTCAGATTTCCGTTCGTTTGAACGAAGAAAAAATGACTTACAAAGTGTATGCGCACAAACTCGTCGTGGAAGAGGTTGAAGACGAAGAATCTCAAATCTCCCTCGAAGACGCGCAAGACATCGACAAAAAGTACAAAATCGGCGACGTCGTCATCGAAGACATTACGCCAAAGGACTTTTCTCGTATTGCCGCGCAGACCGCAAAACAAGTCATTTTGCAACGCATCAACGACTATAAAAAAGAACTCGTGCTCAACGAAATGAGCGAGCGCACGGGAGAAATCCTCAGCGCAATCGTCAGACGCAAGGAAGGCAACACCGTCTACGTTGAAATCACCGGCACGCAAATGGAAGGCGTGATGATGCAACAAGACCAAGTGCCCACCGAAACTTACAACGTCAACGACGTCATCAAAGTTTACGTCAAGAAAATCCGCGACGGTTTGCACGGCGCACAAGTCGTTGTGTCCAGAAGCTCGGCAGGTTTCGTTCGCAGACTTTTCGAACTCGAAGTGCCCGAAATCAAAGCAGGTCTTGTTAAAATCAACAGCATCGTGCGTGAAGCGGGATTCCGCACCAAACTTGCTGTTTCGAGCGAAGATCCCAACGTGGACGCAGTGGGAAGCTGCATCGGAAATAAGGGCGTGAGAGTCAACGCCGTGGTTGCCGAACTCGGCGGCGAAAAGATCGACGTCATCGAATACTGCGACGATCCTATCGAATATATCGCACGCGCGCTTTCACCGGCTCAAGTGCTTATGGTGTCCATCAACGAAGAAGAGAAGAATGCAAAAGTTATCGTCCCCGACGAAAAACTTTCGCTTGCAATCGGCAGAAGCGGTCAAAACGCTCGTCTTGCGGCAAAACTTACCGGCTGGAAGATAGACGTCAAACCGTATTCTACGCTCAAAATGGATGAGCAAGAAACGCAAGGTGAATGATATGTCCAACCCGAAAAACACCCGAAAATGCATCGTGTGCAAGCAACACGCCGACAAGTCGGAACTCATACGTTTTGTGAAAAACGCAGAGGGCAAAGTGGTGCTTGACCGCTCGCAAAAAGCGGACGGCAGAGGCGTTTGGGTGCATAATTGCGAGGACTGCATACAAAAACTTATCAAAAAGAAAACTCTCAACGCCGCATTTAAATGCAACGTCGGCGACGAGATCTACGGAGAGATACATGAGTAAAATAAGCGCATACGTCGGACTTGCGCAACGCTCGGGTTCGGTGCTGTACGGCGAAGATATTATTTGCGAAAAGAAAAATCTCGTAAAAGTCGTGCTTGTGTCCTCGTCCGCAACGGATAAGTATAAAGAAAGGATATTGAAGAAGATGGGGGATTGTCCCGTGTTTATCGTGGACGGTCTTTGCGAGGCTTTGCACCGTGAGGGTGTCAACGCTATCGCAATAACGAACGACAATCTTGCAAAAGCGGTTGTCGGTGTATTGAGGTGAATATGCCCGAAATCAAAAAAGAAGCAAACGTCGATTCCGTAAAAATGCTCGGAGAGTATAAGGCGACAAAACTTGTCGAACTTTCCGAAAACATCTCTCGCCAAAAATCGAGAGCAGCCGTGCTTATGGCGTCTATCAAGGCAAAACGCGACGAACTCGCTCAAAAAGCAGTGCAAGCCGAAAAAGCCAAAGAAGAAGCCAAAGCGACAGAGCAGGTGACAATCGAAAAAGTCGAGAGCGAAGCTAAAAAGGAATCTGAAAAAATAACCGAAGTTAAGCCCGAAGCTAAACAGGAAAAGGAAGTCGAGCTTAAAAAAGAAGTTAAAGAAGTCAAGGTTGAGCCTACCGTCGAAGTCAAAAAAGAAGAGGTGAAGGCACAACCCAAACAGGAAGTTAAAGCCGAAGTCAAGACGGAAGTTAAGAGTGCTCCTCAAAAAGTCGAAGAAAAGAAAGAGGATACAAAGAAACCGCATATCACGGTCGTGCCCAAAACTCCGTTCGAGCTTGCTCAAGAGAATCCCGAAATTTTGCCCAACGGCGAGGTGCGCAGAATTTACGTTCCGCCAACGCCGAAGCCGAAGGTGCAAACGAGAGTTTTCGGTCAAGGCGGTTATCAACAACAAAGAGGTCCTAAGCCGCAAGGTCAAGGCGGATATCAAGGTCAAAGACCGCAAGGCCAACAAGGTCAAAACAACGGTCAAAGACGTCCGACTTCTTCTCAAAGCGTTGCAAACGCCGCGCAGCAATTTCCTCCTAAACCGGCTGCGCAAAAGGGCAAGGGCGGCAAGCAAAACTCCAACTCCGGTTCAAGCAAGTTTGACGATAAGTCAACTATGAACAAGCGCACTCTCATGAAGAGAGGCTATCTTGTCGACGACAGAATCACTTACGACGAGGACGGCGAGGCAATCGTACGCAACTACAAAGTCAACAAGAACAGAGGCGGTGGAAACAGCGCAACCGTTATCATAGAAAACGCCGTTATCACAACCGACCCCGTTTCTATCAAGACTTTGAGCGAAAAAATCGGTAAATCCGCAGCGGAAATCGTCAAGACGCTTTTCGTGCTCGGTATTATGAAAACCATAAACGACAGCATCGATTTTGCCACTGCGGAACTCGTTGCCGACGAATTCGGAATCAAACTCGAATACAAACCCGACGTAACGCTCGAAGATACGCTCACTGCGCAACTCGAAGTCGACGACGTCGAAGAACTCGAAAATCTTGTTCCGCGTCCTCCTATCGTCACTATTATGGGACACGTCGACCACGGCAAAACGTCACTTCTCGACTACATCAGAAAGTCCAACGTTACGGGCGGCGAAGCGGGCGGTATTACGCAACATATCGGTGCTTACACCGTGTCGCTCAAAGGCAATCCCATCACGTTCCTCGATACGCCGGGACACGAAGCGTTTACGTCTATGCGTGCTCGCGGCGCACAAGTTACAGATATTGCTATCCTCGTGGTTGCTGCCGACGACGGCGTTATGCCTCAAACTCTAGAAGCTATCAGCCACGCAAAACAAGCAAACGTGCCTATCATCGTTGCTATGAACAAGATGGACAGAGCCGGCGCAAATCCCGACAGAGTGCTCTCGCAACTTGCAGAAAACGGCGTAACTCCCGAAGAATGGGGCGGCGATACTCCCGTTGTCAGAGTGTCCGCAAAGACAGGTATGGGCGTTGAGGATTTGCTCGAACAAATCCTCGTTCGCGCAGAAGTCGAAGAATTGCGCGCAAATCCCGACAGAAGCGCAAGAGGTACTATTATCGAGGCAAAACTCGACAAAGGCCTCGGCAAAATCGCGACTATCCTCGTTCAAACGGGTACGTTGCACGTGGGCGACAACGTTGTGGCAGGCACTTGCACGGGCAAGATCCGCGCCATGATCGACGACAAGGGCAGAAAAGTCAAGAAGGCAGGTCCTTCCATGCCCGTGTCCGTCACCGGCTGGGACGACGTCCCCGAAGCAGGCGACAGAATCGACGTCGTTGCGGACGAGAAGTTTGCAAGAGAACTTGCCGAAGAGAGAAAACTTAAACTTGCGGCAAATCAAACGGAATCTACTTCCGTGTCCCTCAACGATTTGTTCGACAAGATTTCCAAGGGCGAACTTAAATCCGTCAAACTCATCATCAAGGCGGACGTTCAAGGCTCGGTTGAGGCTGTCAAACAATCGCTTGCAAAACTCGGAAACGAAGAAGTCAATATCGATATCATCCACGCCGCAGTCGGCGGTATCAAAGAAAGCGACGTGTTGCTTGCGGAAACGTCGGGCGCAATTATTATCGGATTTAACGTCCGTCCCGACAGCAACGCAAAACAACTTGCCGCGCAAAAGAAGATCGATATCAGATTCTACAACATCATCTACAATGCCATCGAGGACATCGAAAAGGCTGTCAAAGGTATGCTCGATCCCAAATTCAGAGAGGTTGTGCTCGGCTCAGCGGAAGTGCGTGAACTCTTCAAAATCAGCGGAGTCGGCACTATTGCAGGCTGCCACGTCATCGACGGCAAAGTCGTGCGCGGCGCACAAGCAAGACTTATCCGCAACGGCAAAGTCGAATATACCGGCGAAATCGCATCTCTGCGCCACGGCAAAGACGACGTCAAGGAAATGGCAAAGAACTTCGATTGCGGCATAATGCTTTCAAACTTCCAAGATGTGAAAGTCGACGATGTCATCGAAGCGTTCACTATGGAGAGAACAGATGAAAATTAAAATGGAGCGAGTCAATTCCGAACTCGCCAGACAAATCACCAAAATCATTGCCGAAGACGTGAAAGATCCGCGTCTTCACAATGCTATTATCGGGGTTACGAAACTCTATACGACACCCGATTTGAAGTATGCAAAGGTGTATTTGTCAATATATGCGTCGAGCGAGGAGGAAAGACAAGAGGCGTATTACACCGTTTGCCGTTCCAAAACGTTCATTCGCAACATGCTCAAAGACAGCGTGCAAATCAGACTTTTGCCCGAACTTAATTTTATAATCGACGATAGCGTGGATTACAGCATAAAAATCGACGAAATCCTCAACAAAATTAAGAAGCAAGACGAGCAAAGAGCGGTTCAAAAGCAACCGAGCGACGACGAAAACGAGTGATGAACAACGATATCCTTCAAGAAATCGCAAAAAGGATAAATCGCGCAAACGATATTGCGCTTTATTGTCACACCAAGCCCGACGGCGACGCGCTTGGCAGTATGCTAGCGCTTTACGTTGCGCTGAAAAACAAAGGCAAAAACGTCGCTGCGTATTGCGATTCGACCGTGCCGGACAAATATAAGTGCCTCTACAAGAGCGAGGAAATAACGTTTCCGCAAAAGAGAGTGCACGAGCTTGCAATCGGCATCGATTCAAGCTCTATCGACAGGCTCGGACAATGTATGAAATCGTTTTTGTCGGCAAAAGCGCAAATTGCAATCGATCATCACAAATCCTTAGAAAGATTTGCGCCGCTATGTTACGTCGACGGCAACGCAAGTGCTTGTGCGGAGATTGTTTTCGAGCTTTTGAAGGGAATGAAAGCAATCGATGAAAACGTTGCAAAACTGCTGTTTTGCGGTATCGTAACGGATAGCGGTTGTTTCTCGTATTCCAACGTCACGAAACGAACTCACGAAATCGCTTGCGAGTTGTTGAAATACGATTTTGACGCAAGCGGAACGATTTACGACGTTTATCGCAGTATTTCGCTCGACAAATTCAACCTTAAACGCAGAGCGTTGGCAAACGTTAAGTTTTTTGAAAACAATCAGATTGCCGTTATGCGATTTATGGCGGATGACTTTTCGGCAACAAATACGACTTGCGACGACACCGAAGGGATCGTTTCCGAACTTATAGACGTGGATCGAGTCAAAGTTGCATATGCACTCTCACAAGTCGGCGAGAGAAATTTCAAGATGAGCATCCGCACAAAAGATCCCGTCGACGCTTGCGATATAGCAATGACTTTCGGCGGTGGCGGACATAAGAACGCTGCGGGTTGTAGGGTGAACGGCTATCTAGAAGACATCGAAGAGAAACTTGTGAAACTTGCAAAAGACAGAATCTGACGATTCTTTTTAAATAAATAACAAACATGAAAGTCTTTGTCAACATCAATAAACCTTCGGGGATGACTTCGAGCGACGTCGTCGTAAAAGTGCGCGGAATTTTGCGCAAAGCGAGCGGCGAAAAGCAAAAAGTCGGACATCTAGGCACGCTCGACCCCATCGGGACGGGAGTTTTGCCGATTGCCGTGGGGAGTGCGACAAGGCTTTTCGATTATATGCAAGAAAAAGTCAAGGTGTATCGTGCGACTTTCGTTTTCGGACAGACGACCGATACGCTTGACATTACGGGCAATATAACAGGTGAGTGCGACGTTTTTCCGACAAAAGAGCAAATAGATGTCGCCGTTAGCGCAATACACGGTGAAATCGACCAAATTCCGCCGCAATATTCGGCAAAATCGGTGGACGGGGTGAGGGCATATGACTTTGCAAGAAAGGGCATCGAAGTCGATTTGAAGCCGAAAAGAATAACAATTTACTATATAAAGACCGTTGATTGCGATCTTGACGGCACTCCTTACAAACTCGATAAAAACGAATATGCTTTTGAGATTGCATGTTCGAGCGGAACGTATATTCGTTCGATTGCACGCGATCTTGGATGTGCGCTCGGCACTGTCGCTTATATGTCTTCGATTCATCGCATAAAGAGCGGAGATTTTGAAATTCAAGATGCGGTAACGTTGACCGATTTTGAAAAAGAACCGTTTAGATATCTTAAATCTGTGGACTTTGCATTGAAATCTTATGGTAGAATTACGCTTGACGAGCAACAAAAGTCCAAAGCACTCAACGGCGTGGCAATTAAAACGGACGAACTTCCCGACGGCGATTACGTCGTTGACGACGGCGTTGAAACGCTTGCGATAGGGCACGTTTCGGACGGAATTTTGAGATTTAAAACCAGACTGTAAGGAGGCGTTAAAATTGCAAATTGTAGATTTCAATAAAAAATTCGACGCGCCGATTGCGGTTGCTCTGGGCTTTTTCGATTGTATTCATAACGGACATAAGAAACTTGTCGACGGCGCGATAGATTTTTCAAGAAGTAACGGGACAAAGAGCGCACTTTTGACTTTTGTCAACGATCCGAACATTGCTTTGGGAAAAGATAAACAGATTTTTTCATTTGACGACAGAGTTAAAGTGCTTAAAAAATGCGGACTAGACGTTGTTATCGGTGCGGTTTTTGACAGTAATTTTGCCGATATGTTGCCAACCGAGTTTTTGGATACGTTGAGTGCAAATTTCAATGTAAAAGCAATATTTGTCGGCTCGGATTACACGTTCGGAAAGTTTGCGAAAGGAAACGTGGACATGTTAGACGTTTATTGCAGAGCGCACGGCATCGAGCTTCACGTTTTGCCTTTTGAAACCGTCGACGGCAAAAAACTATCGACTTCTACGCTTAAATCCTACGTAAAAAACGGGCAAGTCGATATGTTGAACGAACATCTTGCAATGCCGTATTTTATGAGCGGAAAAGTCGTACATGCACGCCATAAGGGCACTTCGATCGGATTTCCGACCACGAATATTGCACCCGATTCGTCAAGACTTGCGCTTGCAAACGGAATATATGCGACGTTTTGCAAGGTTGACGACAAAATTTTCAAGTCAATGACGAACGTCGGCACGAAACCTACTTTTTCGGATAATTCGGTGTCGATCGAGACTTATATTATGGATTTTTCGGATGACGTTTACGGCAAGAATATAACCGTATATTTCATTAAAAAAATGCGCGATATTGTCAAATTCGCCTCTCCGAACGACTTAAAACGTCAGCTTGACAAGGACGAAAACGAAGCAAAAAGCATTCTCGACGCTTCATCGGCATCGAAGAAAAGTTTGTAAGAACTTATACCGAGGTAAAAATGATAAAAAATCACCAAACGGCACTGTTCGGGCCTTCCGGGCACGACGAACAATTTGCAAAAGACGGTTTGAGCGCAACGCTTCAAATGCCCAAATGGCTCAGCGAAAAGGGCTTGGATTTGTTTGAATATTCTTTCGGCAAAGGCGTTAGAATCAGCGATGCAACTGCGGAAGCGATAGGGGATGAGTCCGACAAGTACGGCATTGAAATCAGCGTTCATGCGCCGTATTTCATCAATTTTGCGTCCGTTGAGCAAGAAAAAGCCGACAATTCCATCAACTATCTGACAAGCTCGCTCAAAGCACTTCGTCATTTTCACGGTCAAAGATGTGTTTTTCATCCGGGCGCAGAGGGCAAACAACCTAGAAACGAAGCATTTGCGCGTACGCTCGACAACTTTTCGCGCGCTCTTGACGTCATAAAAGAAAACGGTGACGACGATCTCATCGTTTGTCCCGAAACAATGGGTAAACAGGCGCAAATCGGGACGGTGAAGGAGGTTATAGAGCTTTGTAAACTCGCTCCGAACGTTTATCCGTGCGTAGATTTCGGTCACGTCAACAGTTTGTGGGGCGGCGCATTGAAGACGGCTGACGATTTCCAACGCATAATCGACGATATGTTTGACGGCATCGGCGAAGAAAAAACAAAAAATATGCACGTGCATTTCAGCAAGATTATGTACGGAGCGAAAGGGGAAATTAAGCATTTGACCTTTGCCGACAACGTTTACGGACCTGAATTTGAACCGCTGTGCGAAGTGATTGTCAAAAACAATCTAACTCCTCACGTTTTGAGCGAATCCGCCGGAACTCAAATGTTCGACTCGCTCTACATGAAAGAGAAGTACGAAAGTATGATTCAAAATTAATTCTATTTTTCGAGAACATGTGTCAATATTAATTTATATAGGTGGTGCAGACTGCATATTGTGTGTGGTCTGCATTTCATTTTCAAAATATGCTGTTTAAAAATTGTTAAGAAATTTTTGTTTGACAAGGAAGAGAATATGCGTTTTATAATATTTAAACGGTTTTAAAACTATTCGCAAAACACGAGCTTTACGCAAAGAAAGTGATAAAAATAGCACTAAATAGAGGGTTTTACAATCATTTTAAAAATTTTGTAAAATTTAGATTTCATATTCTTGTTGCGTATTTTACATGAATTTGATTTGGTTTTTATGCTGGTTTTCCGACTCGATTATCGACGGATTTGCTCGCGCGGTTTTAGCTTTTGAAGAACTTGTCGGTTGTTTCAACGCTGTTATTTCGGCTGATATCGCGTTTGATTATACTGCCGATTCTTCGGTTAGTTTCACCATTATTTTTTTTTTGATGCGTTTCCTACCGATTATTCACTTGTTATTACGGTTAATCTGCCAAAACGCTAGTGATTTTACCTTGAATTTCTTGCTCGTTTTATCGATTGATTTTCCGAAGATTCGGCGGAGTTTTATGGCTACGTTTTGAAATCAATCTGCAGTTATTTGTCAAAATTCAGCGTTTCAAGCGTATGCAAAACCGCCAAATATGCGTGTTCATAGGTCAAACCGCCTTGAACGTACACGATATACGGTTCTTTGATCGGCGAATCCGCGCTCAGCTCGATTGACGAGCCCTGAACGAACGCTCCGGCCGCCATAATGACTTGATTTTGATATCCGGGCATATCCCACGGAAGCGGCTTTACGTTGCTGTCAATTGGCGAAATCTCTTGAATTGCGCCGCAAAAATCGATAAGTTTGTCCTTAGAACCGAGTTTTATGCTCGTAACGATGTCATAAGGTTTCATATCGTCACGCGGCAGCGTTTCAAAACCGAGTTTTGAGTAGGTTTTTGCAAACAAAAGCGAGCCTTTGAGCGCGTTTTTGACCGCCGACGGAGCCAAAAACAGACCTTGATAATACGGTAAATAACCATAGGCATACGAGCCTTCTTCCATGCCGAGCGACGGAGCTGTCAAACGGTAGGAAACTTGCTCGACAAGTGAGGATTTTCCTGCGATATAGCCGCCTGTCGGTGCAATTCCGCCTCCGATATTCTTTATAAGCGAGCCTGCGATGAGGTCTGCGCCGACGTCCGTAGGCTCGATTTTTTCGACGAATTCGCCGTAGCAATTATCGATTAAAACGAGCGTTTCGGGGCTGATTTTTTTGACGAATTTGATGAGTTTTTCGACGTTTTCGACGCTGATTGCTTGTCTAAGACTGTATCCGCGGCTTCTTGCGGCAAAAACAGCCTTGATTTTTTCGGATTTCAGTGCGTTTTCAATGGCGTCATAGTCAAATTCGGGCGTCAAATCCGGGTTTGTTTTGAGGTCAATTTTGTCGAATTTGACGCCAAAATCTCTCAAAGAACCTTTGTTTTCGGCCAAAATTACGTCTGTAAGAGTGTCGTAAGGCATGCCGGAAACCGCCAAAAGTTTGTCGCCCGGGCGCAAAACTCCGAAAAGCATGAGCGTCAAAGCGTGTGTTCCCGATACGATATTCGGAGAAACAATCGCGCTTTCGGCGTGGAAAATGTCGGCATAAAGCTTGCAAAGCGTATCGCGGCCGATGTCGTCGTAGCCGTAGCCTGTTGTGCCGAACATGTGGCGCGCTTGAATCGATTGATTTTTGTATGCGTCAAGCACCTTTTTTTGATTGTAAAGCGCAATGTCTTCAAGACGTGCGTATTGATCTTTAAGCTCGATTTCGCACTCGGATACTAGATTTTTTGCAGAAATTTTGTCCATTTTTATGCCTTTTTTATGAGAATTTTTGTTTATTTCGATTGATATTTTGGTTTAAATTTGTGCCAAAATATGCGTTTATGCTATGCGGTTATGTATTTGGTTTTATCGTTACTGCAATGCGGTTTTTTCGGCTATTTTTTGAGAAATATAATCGATTGCGCCGTCGACGTCGTTTATATCGAACCATTTGACGAAATCGTATTTTCTAAACCACGTCAGTTGCCGTTTTGCGTAATTGCGCGAGTGCTGTTTGATTTTGTCTTTGATTTGGTCAAGTTCGGCATCGCCGACGACGTATTTGTCGTTTTTTAGGCTGAAATTGCAGTTTGCAAACTCCTTGTAGCCGATGGCTTGCATTGATTGATAAGAAAAATCGCCGACGCTCAAAACCTCTTGCACAAGTCCTTCGTCGAACATTTTATCGACTCGTTTATTGATGCGCTCGTACAAAACGTCGCGATCCGTGTTTAGCGCAACCATAATGACGTCAGGCTTTTGGCGTTCGTCCTGGTTTTGTTCGAGCGTTTTGCCCGTGCTCAAAACGATTTCGAGCGCACGAATAACTCGTTTCGTATCGTTTTCGTGAAGACGATTTGCCGCTTGCGGATCAAGGGATTCGAGTTTTTGATGCATTGCGTGCGCACCGAAATTTTGAAGCTCTTGCTGTAAGCTTTCACGCAAAACGTCGTTTTTGTTGGTGTTTGCAAAGCTCATAGGATAAAGCAATGCTTCGAAATACAGCCCTGTTCCGCCGACGATTATCGGCAGTTTTCCGCTGTTTTGCGCATTTTCGATTTCGGTTTTCGCAAGGCGTGCAAACTCGGCAACGGAAAATTCTTCGTTCGGATCGACAACGTCTATGAGCTTATGCGGAATTTTTTCGCGTATCGAAATATCCTCTTTTGCCGTGCCGATATCCAGCGTGCGATAAATCTGCATACTGTCGGCAGATATGATCACGCTGTCAAATTTTGACGCAAGTTTGACGGCCAGCGCGGATTTTCCCGATGCCGTCGGGCCTGCGATATAGATTGGTGGAAGAATTTTACTCATGTTGCTATTTTTGCGCATTATGCGAAATGCGAAACGTCACGCAATATTGTTTATTATTATATTTTGTTACTATTTATATATAATAATATTAATCCTTATATATAGCGGCTCAGACAATGCGCTTGAACAGCTTTTCAACGTCTTTTGCCGTGAACGCAACAACCGCCGGGCGTCCGTGCGGGCATTTTGTGGGAAGATTGCCGTTTTCGTCCACGTAATATTTGATGACTCGTTCGATTTGTGCGCGCGATAGCGACTGGCCGCCTTTTATTGCCGCCTTGCATGCCTGCTGACAGAGCTTGTCTTTCAAAAGATTTTCAAGTGTCAACTCGTTTTCGCTTTGCATATTTGCAAACAAATCCGAGAAGAATTTTGAAAAATTGACTTGCGCGACGGGTTGCGGCACAGCGTTTATAAGATATGCGCTTCCGCTTTTGCCGATTTCAAATCCGAGATTTTCGAGATTCGGCAAAATCCGCTCGAAGTATTCGCACTCTTCGCCGGTCATGTTAAGTTTGAACGGGATAAGCAACGACTGTTTGTGTTCGACAGTGAAATTTTCAATGATTCTGTCGTACAAAATGCGCTCGTGTGCGGCGTGCTGGTCGATGAGATAAACAAGATCGGCTCGTTCGCAAATGATGTACGTGTCGAAGATTTGCCCCACGATTTTGCCGTCGAAAACCGAATAATCTTGTGAATCGCTTGATTGCTCCGTGTTTCCATTTTCTTCTCGGTTTTCTTCTATACGTTGAACATCGCTTTTTGAACTATGCGTAAAATCAAAATCGAACGGCGTTGAAAAACGGGATTCTTTCAGCTCGGAATTTGAAGATTTCTCACCTTGAAATTCAAATCTGAAATAGTTTTTCGGCGTAGTTTTTCCGCTGAAAAGTTTTGACGTGTCAATGCTTGCTTGAGTAAATTTCGGCTTTGTCGTTTTGCCGTCGTTTTGTTCGATTTTTTTGCCGAAATCCGACTGTTCAGTGACATTTTGGACGTTTTGAGATGCACTTTGCGACATGTCGAAACCAAACGATACGTTTTGTAAACTTGCGTTTATCGTGTTTTGGATTGCATGATATACCGCACTGAAAACCGCGTGTTTATCTCTGAAACGAACCTCGGTTTTTGACGGATGCACGTTGACGTCAACGTCGTCGAACGGCATCAAAACGTCAAGCACGAACATCGGATAATTTCTTTTCATCAAATACTCTGCATACGCCTTTTCGACCGCCGTTTGTATGGTTTGATCCTCAACCGCTCTTCCGTTGACGATAATCGTTTGGTAAGTTCTGTTTGATTTGGTAAAATCAACCTTTGACGTGTAGCCGGAAACTCTGATGTTTCCGTACGAATTGTCAACGATTTCGACGAGATTGTCGGCGGTTTTTGCTCCGTAAACCGAGTAAATTGCATCGATAAGTTCGCTGCCATCGTTTGAAATCACTATACCCTCTTCGTCCGATAAGGTTATTCTGATGGTTGGATTTGCCAAAATCAGCATTCTAACCGTATCTTTTATGTAATTCAGTTCGCTTGCGCCTTTTTTGAGGAATTTAAGTCTTGCCGGTGTGTTGAAAAACAGGTTTTCAACGGTTATAACGGTGCCTTGCGCTCTTGAATCTTCACCCTCGAATGTAACTTTGCCGCCCGAAAGTGCAATTTTTGACGCTACGTCCTGATTTTTGCTTTTTGACGAAAGAGTAACTTCGCTCACCGACGATATGCTTGCAAGAGCCTCGCCTCTGAAACCGAGTGTGGCAAGGCTGTCCAAATCGACGATGTTTTTTAGTTTGCTCGTTGCATGCGGTAAAAACGCCTTGCGCACGTCGTCTTTTTCGATTCCGATGCCGTTGTCGCTGACTTGAATTTTGCGGATTCCACCGTTCTCGACGTATATCGACACGTCGGTTGCGCCTGCGTCTATTGAGTTTTCAACAAGTTCTTTGACGACGGACGAAGGTCTTTCAACGACTTCGCCTGCCGATATCATATTGAAAACATTTGGTTCAAGAACGTTAATTTTGCCCATATATTCTCCAAAACCACTCTAAATTTGTCGGTTTTTTGTAAAAGTTTATTCTTCAAGTTGCTTTTTTAGGTCGCAAAGCACGGTCAATGCTTGAAGCGGCGTAAGATTGTTTACGTCTATATCCTTGATTTGTTGTTCGATTTTGCTTGCTTCGTTGTCGAACAAACTTACTTGCGCCGTTACGTTTTTCTTTGCCGAGCTCAACAACATTTCGTTCGTATCGCGATTTTTCGAATCTTCTTCAAGAGAGTGCATTATGCTTTTTGCGTGGTCGATGACGGATTTCGTTACGCCTGCAAGCGACGCGACTTCGATACCGAAACTTTGTGACGCGCCTCCCCTTACGATTTTGTGCAAGAACACGATTGTGTCGTTTGCCCTGCTCACGAGAACGCGATAGTTTTTGACGCCTTCGAGGTCTTCAAGCTCGGTAAGCTCGTGGAAGTGCGTTGCAAAGAGCGTCTTTGCTTTGATGTTTTTGGTGATGTATTCGAGCACCGCCCACGCAATCGACAAGCCGTCGAACGTTGACGTTCCTCTGCCGATTTCGTCAAGCACGAGCAAGCTGGATGACGTTGCGTAGTTGAGTATGGTTGCAACTTCTATCATTTCAACCATAAACGTACTTTGACCGCCGCTCAAATCGTCGCTTGCGCCGATTCTAGTAAAAATACGGTCTGTCAAAGCGATTTTTGCGGATTTTGCAGGCACGAAACATCCGATGTGCGCCATAAGCGTGATGATTGCAACCTGTCGCATATACGTGGATTTGCCCGCCATATTCGGCCCCGTTATAATCATCGTTCGATTGTCTGAGTCGTCAAGCAGCGTGTCGTTTGACACGTATGCTCCTCTGTCGAGCAACGTTTCGACAACGGGATGTCTGCCCTCTTCTATGTCTATACACTTGATTTTTTTGTTGATTTCGGGTTTTACGTACTTGTTTGCCACCGAAACGTTTGCAAGGGACACCAAACAGTCGAGCGCACTCAATGCTTGTGCGTTCGATTGAAGTTTTGCAAGATTGTCGCAACACATCGATTTGAGTTCCGCAAAAATCCTGTCTTCGAGCGCAAAAGCGTTGGATTCTGCCGAAAGTATTTTTTCTTCGAGTTGTTTAAGCTCGTCCGTAATGTATCTTTCGCCGTTTACCAACGTTTGCTTGCGCTCGTAGCGATAAGGCACTTTGTCCGCAAAGGATTTGGACACTTCGATATAGTATCCGAAAACTTTGTTGTAGCCGACTTTGAGCGTGCGGATGCCCGTTTCTTCCCTTTCTCTCGCTTCGAGGTTTGCGAGCCATTCTTTTGCGGAGTTTTTGATATCGCGCATTTGGTCGAGAGTTTCGTCGTAGCCCTTTTTGACGTATCCGCCGTTTTTGTAGCTGTTTACGCCCTCTCTGTCCAGCGCACTCTGAAGAGTCGCGCATACGGTTTCAAGCGAGTTCAAAGCCTTGTTGATGCCTTTTACGAGTTGGCTCGTTGCGCCCGAAAGAAGCTGTTTGATTTGCGGAATCGCTTCCAAAGTGTCACTTATCGAAAGCAAATCTTTCGGCGATGCGTTGCCGTATGCAAGTCTGCCGTTCAATCTTTCGAGATCGCGCACGGAATAAAACGCTTCGCCGAGTCTTTCGCGCAGGGCTTTGGAGCTCATCAGATCTTCCACTGCATCAAGGCGTTTGTTGATTGAATCTGCGTCTTGAAGTGGTTGTTCTATCCAGCGTTTGAGCGTTCTTGCGCCCATAGCGGTTGCGGTTTTGTCAAGAACGGACAACAAAGAACCTTGACGTTTGCCGTCGCGCGCTCGTTGAGTCAGTTCGAGATTCCTTCTAGTTGCGTTGTCGAGCATCATAAATGATTTGTCGTGCAAAAAGGATATCTTCGTGAGCTGTCCGAGGCTTCTTTTTTGTGTTTGCGCAAGGTATTCCAAAAGTCCGCCGGCAGCGCAAATCGCACTGTTTTTGTCTTGAAGTTCAAACACTTCCAAGGAGTTCACCTTGAACGCGGACAAAATCTTTCTCGTTGCGGTCGAAACGTTATATGCAAAGTCGTGATAGCAATGCGCGCGCTTTTCGTTGGTCACGAAATACCTTACTTTCTGATACTTAGAAAGGAAATTTTCGTTGCAAATGATTTCGCTCGGAGCAATGCTGCCGAGTATGTTCGACAAGCGTTCGAGATAGTCCTCGCCCGTGTATTCGTAAACGTCGAATTCGCCTGTGGAAATGTCAGTCCATGCGATGCCGAACGAGTTTGCGTTTGAAAAAATCGAGCAGAGATAGTTGGATTTTTTTTCGTCGAGGATGTCCTCTTCCATGACAGTGCCGCTGGATACGACTCTCACGACGTCCCTGTCGACAAGCCCTTTGGACGTTGCAGGATCGCTGAGTTGTTCGCAAATGGCAACTCGGTATCCGTTTTCGATAAGTCTTCTTATGTAGTTGTCGACCGCGTGATACGGCACGCCGCACATAGGAGCACGTTCTTCGAGTCCGCAATCTCTGCCTGTAAGCGTCAAATCGAGCACTCTCGAAGCAGTGACGGCATCGTCGAAAAACATCTCGTAAAAGTCGCCGAGGCGGAAGAAAAGCAGACAATCGGGATAATTATCTTTTATCTGAAAATATCTCTTCATCATCGGAGAGAGTTTGTCTTTGTCGATATTCATTTTTCCTCCTTATGCCCGAAAAGCGATGCGGATTTCGATTCGGTAATTCTTACGTCGAAGAACTTGCCTATATCCTCTTTGCTACCTTCGAAAGTCACCAAACGGCCGCCGTCCTCTCTGCCGCAAACCATGCCGTCCAGTTTGGGCGCGACGTCCTCGCAAAGCACTCTGTACACGCCGCCGATGTAGGTTTTTGAAATCTCTTTGGTGATGGAATTTTGAAGTTTTATGAGCCTTGCGATACGCGCTTGTTTAATTGCGTACGGAATTTGCTCCATCTTCGCCGCGGGAGTGCCTTTTCTAGGCGAATATATGAAAGTAAAGGCGTTTGAATAGCGCACTTTTTCCACGATTTTCAGCGTATCTTCAAAATCTTCTTCGGTTTCAGTCGGAAATCCGACCATAATATCCGTCGTAATGCCGATGTCGGGCATGCGCTTGCGGAGTTTGTCGATGATTTCGAGATAATGGGCGCTGTCGTAGCGTCTGTTCATATTTGCGAGCACTTTGTCCGAGCCTGCCTGAATCGGCAAATGCAGATTGTGACAAACGTGCTTAGATTCCGCCATAGCATCGATTATGTCATCGTTCAAATCCTTGGGGTGCGACGTCATAAAACGTATGCGGAAGTCCCCGTCGATTTTGTCTATTTCGCGCAAAAGATTTGCAAATGTCACCTTGTCGTCGTCAACGTCGTTGCCGTATGAATTGACGTTTTGACCGAGCAAAGTGATTTCTTTATATCCCTCGTCAACGCACTTTTTGACTTCGTCGAGCACGTTTTGCATATCGCGCGAAACCTCTCTGCCTCTTACGTAAGGCACTATGCAATACGTGCAAAAGTTGTTGCATCCGTAGATAATATTTACCCATGCGTTCGGAAAACTCGTGCGCGTTTGGGGAGTGTTTTCGTCTATATCGAGATAATCCGCAGGCTGCTCGACGTCGAAGCAACGATACTTTTTGTCGCTGCGCTTTTTGATTTTTTCTCTGCCTTCGACAACCTTTTTTATTTCGTTTTCAAGTGCGGAAATATTGCGCGTACCCAAAACAATGTCCACGTACGGAAATCTTTCTTTAATATTTTCTTTCACGCCGTCTTGTTGAGGCATGCAGCCCACGACTGCCAAAACGAGATTCGGATTGCGTTTTTTCTCCGCTTTCGTCACGCCGATATTTCCGAGCGCGCGACGTTCTGCGGTGTCGCGAATACAGCAAGTGTTGAACACGATTACGTCGGCGTTGCAATCGTCGGGACAATCGACGTACCCCATCTTTTCGAGTATGCCTGCGATTTTTTCGCTTTCGTGTACGTTCATTTGGCAACCGTACGTGTTGATTTTGTAATACTTTGTCATTTGTGTCCTTTCTTTTCCGTATTCGATTTTCAACGGAAAAAACTATTCTAATATGCGTATGTGCGCACGTGCATACATGCACATCTTATTATCAAAAAAATATTATACATAATTTTGAGGGATAAAACAATAATAAATTCGATGAAAAAATCCAAAACCTCAAAAATTCTTACTTCCGAAGAGAAAAAACGCAAAAAGCGTAAACTAGCTATAGTATTATCTTCCGTCATTCTTACGCCGATTGTTTGTGTATCCGTCGCGATAGGCGCGTTCGCGATATGGGCAAGCAATCAAAAACCTAATGCGGATTTGCTTCCGACCGCAACCGCGTCCCCAACCTTTTTCGATATAAACGGCAACGAGCTGGAATATGCCGACGACAATTATATAAATCCCTCCGACGTTCCTGCCGCCCTCAAAAACGCTTTCGTCGCGCTTGAAGACAAGAGGTTTTATTCACACAAAGGATACGATCCCGTGCGTATGGTAGGTGCGCTTTTGAGCAATATAAAAGCAGGCTCTCTGAAAGAAGGCGCGTCTACGATAACTCAACAGCTTGTCAAAAACACGCATTTGAGCCATGAAAAGACGGTAAGCCGCAAGTTGAAAGAAATCGCAATCGCTTCGAATCTCGAAAGAGAGTATTCAAAAGACGAAATACTTGCAATGTATCTGTCGGTCATTTACTTCGGCAACGGCGCGTACGGAGTGAAACAAGCCGCAAGATTGTATTTTGACAAAAACGTAACGGAGCTCGATTTGTCCGAGTGCGCAACGCTTGCAGGAATCGTGAAAAACCCGAAAAAATACTCGCCTTTTTCAAACGAAACCGATTGTATATCACGAAGAAATCTCGTTTTGACGGTTATGAAAAACGAGGGATATATCGACGAACAAACGTATTCGAATACGATTTCATCGCCGCTAAACTCGACAAAACACGAACGGAAAAACGGAAATCTAAACAGTCAAATTTATTATTTATATATCAAAAACGCAATCGATGAGGTTTGTGAAAAGTTGGATATGACAAAGTATGAATTGTCGAATTCAGACCTTGAAATCCACTTGAATCTCGACGCGAACTTGCAAAAACAAATCGCGGCTTCGGGGCAAGACAAAAGTATGTATTCAACCGATAGCGTAAACGGGGCAATCATAGCGATCGACAACAAAAATCACGCCGTATCGGCATATTGGTCGAATCTTCCCTACAACGTCAAAAGGCAGCCGGGATCGAGTCTAAAACCTCTTGCCGTTTACGCTCCCGCCATCGATAGAAACGAGGTAACGCTCGCAACTCCCATAACCGACGAAAAAGTTGTGTACGGCGATTTTTCACCGTCGAACTTCGGCGGAATATATTACGGCGATACGACGATAAGGCAGGCAATAAAAAAATCCATGAACAGCATTTCCGTCAAAACTTTAAGTTATATCGGCGTTGATGCTGCCGTCGGTACGCTTGCAAATCTCGGCATACAAACCGAGGATGCCGACAAAAATTATGCCTTATCCCTCGGGGCGTTGACAAACGGAGTTGCCGTAAAAGAAATTGCCGACGCTTACGCGACGTTTGCAAACGACGGGTATTTTAAAAAGGCGGATTTTGTCAGATACGTTGTCAAAAACGACAGAAAAATATTATCTTCGGACGAAAACTTGCCTAAAAAGGTATTCAAGTCGTCCACTTGCGATCAACTCAATTCCGCTTTATCGGACACAGTGCAAGACGGCACGGCAATCGCGCTTTCCGCCCTCGATTTCGAGGTTTGCGCAAAAACGGGAACGGCACAGCGCGCGGATAAAATGAACTCCGACGCATGGTGCGCAAGCTACAACAACGATTATACGGTTGTCGTTTGGCACGGCTCGGACAGCGGTATGGATGAAAAAGGCGGAGGATTTGCAACAAGACAATGTCAAAAAACTTGGCGTTATATCGAAAATAAACAACCTATTGCAAAAAAGCTGACGACAAGCGAATTCAGCATTGTGTTGGACGTTGATTTATATGCTACAAAACAAAACAAAAGTGTTACGATTGCAAGCGAAAGTACCCCGTTAGAATACAGAAAATCCGAGATTTTTTCAATAGATAATCAATATCGGATGTCGTCGTGTTTCGACAGCGTTGACTTTAATGAGTCGGATATTGATATTGCAAAAAACGGAAAAGAAATTACGCTTACGCTGAACACAAAAGAAATTTACTCCTATCGGATATATCGCATTGACGCGCTCGGTCGAGAGCAAATTGCGGTTTTTGACGCAAAAACCGTAGAAATTACGTCAATATCGGATAAACCGTTGGCATTCGACAGTATCGTAAAATACGAAATCGTGTGTTTTATAACGTCAAATCCGCAAGTATGCCGAACGATTGAAAAAGAAGTCTATGTCGACGGATATTTTACTTGAAGTTTTGGCTTATTCTCCAAAAATAATTATCAAACGTAGTATTAAAACCGAACATCAAATGAAGCAACTAAAACTTAATCGAATTTTGAAAAAAAGCGGGATATTCCCGCTTTTCCTTACCATATAAATTAAATTTGATTTAAATAATTTCGATGTTTTCAACTGCTTTTTTGACGAGTGCTTCGATATCCATTGCTTTTTCCGCCTCTCTCACCTTTTCGAGTTTCGGATGAATAACGGGATTTTTCGGTAAGAAAATCGTGCAGCAATCCTCAAACGGCTCGATAGAAGTTTCATATGTGCCTATTTTGCGCGCAAGATTCATAGTCTCTTCCTTGTCAAATGCAATAAGTGGTCTGAAAACGGGAAGCTCGGCGCAATCTTCCGTCGAAGTCATGCTTTCAACGGTTTGCGATGCGACTTGCCCGAGGCTTTCACCGGTGATAAGAGCTTTGCACTCAGCTTGTTTTGCGACAATCGACGCGATACGCATCATAAATCTGCGCATGATTGTAATCATAAACTCCGCAGGACAAACCCTATGGATTTCCATTTGAATTTCGGTAAACGGCACTATATAGAGTTTTACGTCGGTTGCATGTTTTTCGACGATATTGCGAAGTTCGACAACTTTTTCCTTTGCCTTTTCGGACGTGTACGGCGGTGAACAAAAATGTATTGCGCAAAGTTTCATGCCGCGTTTTGCCATCATATACGCCGCAACGGGTGAGTCGATTCCGCCCGAAAGCAGCATAAGTCCCTTGCTTGAGCAGCCAACCGGAAGACCGCCTGCACCTTGAATTACGTCGCTGTACACGAACGAATAACCGCTTTCGCGCATATCAACGAGGAAATCGTAGTCAAAATCCTTCAAATCGACGGTAAAAGACGTGTTTGCAAGCACCACTCCGCCGAGTTTTGCGGCAATCTCGTACGATGCAAGCGGAATACGCTTGTCCGCCCTTTTTACCGTAACTCTGAATTTCGGCGCTTTAAGCAAAGTTTCTTCCTGCGTTTTGAGTGCAAGCGCTTTTATACAATCTCTCACGTCGCAAAAATCTTCGTTCGCTTTTGTTTCGACTTTGTACGCAATGGAAAACGAATAAATTCCGAAGACTTTTTTCAGTCTGTCGACAAATTCAGGTTCGTCGTCAACGTCGAAATTTTCAATGAAATATCTGCCTTGCGAGCGTGTAAAGTCAAATTTCAATCCCGAAAGAGCTTGCTTGATATTTTTTATGAGCAAACTTTCAAAATAATCGCGATTTTTGCCTTTGAGGAATATTTCCCCGTATCTGATGATGATAACTTTTTCCATGTGTACGTCCGTGTCGTTTAATTTATGGTTTTCTTTTATTTAAACTCTCTTGTAGTTTGTCAGTTTTTCAAGGCTTGTTTTTATCGTATTCACGACAAAATCAATATCCTCGACTTTATTTTCATACGACGTGCTGAACCTGATGATCCCGTCTTTATGACTTTCGTCAAGTCCCAACAGACCTTTGAATCTCGATTCGCGATGTGACGAGCAAGCCGAACCAATGCCGACAAGTATGCCGCAATCCTCTATATCGTGCAACAAAACTTCCCCTCGAACGTCCTTAAACGCGACGGTTAAAATGTTAGGTGCAAAATTTTCACTAGGCGACAATACCACCAAATCTTCAATGCTTTGTGTCAATTTTGTAGCCAACTGTTCTCTAAAATCAAGTTTTTGAGAATAGTCGTTGTCAAAATTGTCAAAACATATCTTCACTGCTTGTTCAAATCCCAAAATCGCGGGAGCGTTTTCCGTGCCCGATCTAAATCCTTTTTCTTGTCCTCCGCCGTAAATAAGCGGTTTTATCGACACGCCTTTTTTGACAAACAACGCACCGATTCCCTTCGGACCGTGAATTTTGTGTGCCGATATCGTGTACAAATCGACGTCGAGTGCTCGCAAATTCACTTTAATTTTTCCGAACGCTTGTACCCCGTCCGAGTGAAAAATCGCTTTCGGTGCGTGTTTTCTTGTTAGTTTGACAAGTTTTTGTATATCGTTCACCGCTCCAGTCTCGTTGCTTACGTGCACAATCGAAACAAGCGAAACGTTTTCGTCGAGCAGTTTTTCAAATTCCTCGACGTTTACGGAACCGTCGTGATTTATCGGAGCAAATTGCACGTCGAAACCTTGCGCAGCAAGTTGATTTGCTCCGCTAATAATTGCGTCGTGTTCACCTTGTCCAACGATGATTCGACTTCCTTTTGCTTTTCTCGTGCAAAAAAGTGCGGTATTGTCCGCTTCCGTTCCGCCCGACAAAAAGTAAAGTTCGCCATCGGGGGCTTTCAGTGCGGATTTTATGCTTTCTCTTGCGTTTTTAATCTTAACGGATAATGCGACCGACGGTTTGTAGAGTGCGGACGGATTGAAAAAATCTTCCTCACTTTCTCTTTGCATGGTTTTTGCAACTTCCGGATAAATTCTCGTCGTTGCCGCATTGTCAAGATATATCAACTTTTCCATAATTCGTTTTTTCGGTATTCTACCGAGGTTATTTTATCCTCATCAATCTTTTGATTGCTCTTTCAGCGTTTCTTTTACAAGTGCGCTCATATATTCGTCGGGCATAAAAAGCAATCTGCGAGTTTTATTGTCCGCCCTAAATACAATTTGGCACACGCCTACGTCGTAGGATTTGTTTGCGCAAAGCAAATCTCTCTTTTCGTCGTACGCACCCGTCATAATCTCAAAGCTTTTTACGTCTTTCCACAAAAGGTCGAGATAAACTCTTTGTCTGTTTACGACGTCTTTCGCGATGATACGAAGTCTTGATCTAGAAAACTCGTACGTGTACTCTTTTGCGGTTTTATTGTAGAAATGCAAAAAAACGCCGCCTGCTGCCATAAGTGCGACGAAACCGAATACGAACCACCAGCTGTAAAATGCAGACAACAGTATAAACCCGAGCGAAGCGAGTATAAGCGCGATGCCTGCCCACTGCATATATTTTGCCGCCTTTCCAACTTCCACGTCGATTGATTGCACGTATTGATCGGTCATTTATTTCACCTTGTAGTAGTCGTCTTTTTTGACTTTTGTAGTAAGTTTTCCAAATGCGACCACTGCCTCTCCCCTTTGATTTACAGACGTAAGTTTCCCTTTCTTTTGCAAGGATTTCACAAAGACGTTATCGCCGATTTTGATCGGAGAATCGTCCTTTACATCCTCGACAACCGCTTCTTTTTCATAGTCGGCTGTCATATTTTCAAGTTGTTTTTTCAACTTTCTTGCCTCGAACAAATCCTTGTCCTCAACCTGTGGTTTGTTGAGAATTTCTTTTATTTGTTCGAGTATGTCGTTTGCCTCTTCAACGCTGTTTTCGATAAGACGTTTGGTTTCTTTTCGTATGCTTTCGTCGAGTTTTTCGCGCTTTTCTTCGATGCGTTTCTTCTCGATTTCGGCGTCTTTGAGTGCTTTTGCGGCGTTTTCTCTATCGATTGACGCCTCGCTGACAAGCTCTGCCGCTTTCATGCGAGTTTTTTCCGCAGCGGTCAGTACGTTGTCGAATTGACGTTTTTCAACGGAAATTTTGCTCTTTGCGTTTTCTATGATTTCGTCTGAAAGTCCGAGTTTTTTTGCGATTGCAAGTGCGTTTGACGAGCCGATAGCTCCCATAACCAGCTTGTACGTGGGACAGAACGTGTTGCTGTCAAACTCCATGGACGCAGCAACAACGCCTTTTGTTACAAGCGAAAACTCTTTGAGGTCGTTAAAGTGCGACGTAATAAAGGACTTTGCGCCCACTCTCAAAAGATACTCCGCAATGCTCACTGCAAGTGCCGCGCCTTCACCGGGGTCTGTACCTGCGCCGAGCTCGTCGAAAAGCACCAACGATTTGTCTGTTATGACGTCGAGTATTCCGATTGTGTTTTTAATATGCGACGAGAAGGTCGAAAGGCTTTGTTCTATGCTTTGTTCGTCGCCTATGTCGCTGTAAACACCGTCGAATATGGACAAATTCGCACTTTTTGCCGGGATAAACAATCCGCTCATAGCCATAAGCGTAAACAATCCCACAAGTTTGAGCGTAACGGTTTTGCCGCCCGTATTCGGACCTGTAATAAGTAACATTTTCTCGTCTTTTTTAAGTGCAAGCGACACGGGAACGACTTTCTTTTGGTCGATAAGCGGATGTCTGCCGGCTCTTATATCGATAACGCCGTCCTCGTTGAGTTCGGGTTTGGTGGCTTTATACTCTCTTGCAAGTTGTGCTTTTGCAAACACCATATCCATATCGACAACGGTGTTGTAGCTGTACGTTATTCCGTCCGCGCACCCTTCGATTTGATTGGAAAAATTGCGCAAAATCTTTTCGATTTCAAGTTGCTCGTTGACAAGCTCGACTTTGAGTTCGTTGTTTAGTTCGACGATCTGCATAGGCTCGACAAAAAGCGTAGATCCCGATGCGGATTGATCGTGCACAAGTCCGGGGATAGTGCCTTTGCAGTCGCTTTTTACGGGAATTACGTATCTGTCGCCCCTGACGGTGATGATGTTGTCTTGAAGATATTTCGAGTACTTAGGCGAAGTGATGAAAAGTTGCAATTTGCTGCGCACGTTGTCGTTGAGCTTGCGTATGCGTATGCGGATTGCTCGAAGCTCGTTCGATGCGTTGTCGGCAACTTCCGTTTCGCTCAAAAAAGCGTCGAAAATCTTTTTTTCAAGAGTTTCGTTTTCAAAAAGTCCCATTGCCATATCGGCAAGCAAAGGACAATCTTTCACTTTGTCGATGGTATATTTGAGCCGTCTTGAAACTCGCAAAGACCTTCCGACTTTCATAATATCGGGGATTGCGAGAGTTGCGCCCTTTTTGGCTTTGACGAGAATATCGCCTATATCGTCAACAGCAAACGACGGTGAAAGCGAGTATTCGAAAAGCACCCTGTCTGCTTCCGCCGTTTCGTTCAGAGCGTGCAAAGCGTCGGCGATTTTCTCGTACGGGACAAGTTCGCTTGCTTTTTTCTTTCCGCCTTGTGATTGCGCAAAAGTGGCAAGTCGATCGAGAATTTTCGGATATTCGAGCGTGGTTAAACTCTTTTGATCAAACATCTTTCCCTTTTATCGTCAAAATCGAAAACGCCGTTGAAATGTTTTTTTCAACCAATCTATCGATTTCCCGATGTTTTTTTGCTATAAGGCAAACTCACCGTTTGCCTGATAGCGTGATGATTTATCTTATTTTTGCTCCGACTTTGCGTTTGAGCGCAGACAGAATCTTTGCCATTTCGGTTGCGATTTCGTCGTCGGTAAGCGTGCGTTCGAGCGATGAGAAGGTAAAGTTCATTGCAACGCTCTTCTTGTTTTTGCCGATTTGTTCGCTCTTGTATTCGTCAAACACTTTTACGTCTTTGAGGTATTTGATTTTTGCGCCCTTAACCGCGTCTACGATATCTTGCGCAAGAGTGTCGTCCGCTACGACGACCGCAAGGTCTCTGTCGATATTCGGGAATTTTCCGAACGCTTCGCACTTGCTCTTTTCAAGGCAATTCTTGTTGAAGATTGCGTCGATTGAGATTTCCGCAACGTAAATGCGAGTGTTGTCGATGCCGTAATTCTTTTGAACGTCGGGATGCACTTCGCCGAG
>ENA-OPFM01000073-OPFM01000073.1-human-gut-metagenome-genome-assembly--contig:-NODE-73-length-28689-cov-2.288713_pt1 | contig 28689 bp, 23 predicted proteins | sample MGYA00241716_ERZ501563 | MGnify/ENA primary metagenome ERZ501563 (study PRJEB25962, sample SAMEA2042433) | human gut metagenome | biome: human gut; feature: human-associated habitat; material: faeces... | reverse complement strand
ATTCCAACACAAACTTGCATCAAGATGATATCACAAGTTTATGTTTCCATCCATCTATTTGTTTATAAATTTTGTAAGCTGGGTATCCCAGTTACTTAAAACACGGCTGTGTCAATCGGCTTTTGTGAAGCAGACTGAAGCACAGCTTATCCCGTTTCCAAAAATGTTATTTTTTACTAATTTTTACTACATTTCAATATCAACTCCCTTCACTATTACAGGAGATTTCAACTCCATTTTGAGAGGGTACTAAATAAATTTTCTTCAAAATTATATTTACCCCTTCAATAGTAACGGACATTTGTAGTATTAAATGCAAGGGTCTAATTTGAAAAAAGTTTATAAAATTTATATACCTTCAATAGTAACAGACATTTAATGTGCTAAGTGTCGGGGTAAAAACGAAATTTTTTTAAAACAAAAAAGAGTGCAACTATCATTAAGATAGTCACACTCCCGCAAGTTTGTGTTAATAATTATATTATTTTGTTATTTTCTTTTGTGAATATTTTTCAATTATTTTAATAATACTTTTTCTTTTATCAAGATGTATTTCAGAACCATCTGTGAGTTTAATTCTTATTGCTGGATTCTTCATAATAGTTGCTACTTCAATTGTATCAATTTTTTCCCAACCGCTTTCCTTAATAGTTCTTCGTAACAAAATTATTTTAATACCTGTTTCATCAATATAAACCTTCTGAAAAATCCAGTAAAATCCTATAAGAAAGTATAAAAATATTAAAGAAAAACACAAAACCAATATTATCCATCCATCGTTACTTCCGTGTTTAAGACTTAAAAAATATCCAAACAATGCAGGGATAAACACTATACAAATCCCACCAAATGTAGACAATGTTTGAAATAAATTTTTATAAAATTTTTGCTTTAACATCATCAACACCTCCTAACATTTAAAATGCAGATATTAATTTACCAATAAGATATGACGTTAAATCATAAGCAGCTTCTGTTCCACCAGCAATCATTCCAGCTAATAACCTTAACGCAAATTTAGAATTTAAATCTGTGGCAGCTCTTCCCATAGACCCAGCTATAGAAGACATCGCAGATCCCATTCCAGCAAATATATTCAATGAACCCATAACTGCAGAGGTAAGTAAAGTTTCTCCCCAGTTAATATTTACATTTTTAAAGCCTGATTCGTGCCAATTTGTGTAAACTGTTCCTGCTAAATTTCCGGCAAAACCTCCAGCAAAAGATGCAGTTACACCTAGTGCTAAATAACCCATACATGCAAGATTAGCAACTTCAGAAGCGGCGGCAAACGCCATTCCTCCTAATCCGGCACCAACTCCACACAATGCTCCAGAAATAGCTCCGCCAATATATCCAGCAGTGAAATCTCCACCATTAGCTTCAGTAACATATCCATTTATTAACGAACCAGCTCCAGCGCCGATTAAAGCGCCTCCAATAACTCCACCAATCCCTGCTGTAGCAACAGTTAAAACAATTCCACCAACAATAGCCGCTCCACTAATCAACCAAGCCGCCCATTCAGGTAAATGTCCACTAGGGTCTGAATACATAATTGGGTTATTCATGCAGTAGCAGTATAAGTTTAATCCGTTGATAGAACTTGGATCTAAATATTCAATTGAATCTGGGCTAATGAATCTTCCCCATTCAGGATTGTAATATCTAGAGTTGCAATAGAATAAACCAGTCTCAACATCATAATAATATCCACGATATCTAAATGGATTGTTATGTAAAACAAAGATATCAATTTCTGTATTTTTTTCTGGACTTAATTCTTTTTCTACACATTTACCCCATCCATCATATTCATATTCACCTATTATTCGATTTTTATACATTATCTTACTTACATTGCCTAAGATATCTTTTACTATATTATACTTTTTACCTTGATATTCAATTCCTACTAATCCTTCTATATCATAGTAATACATTATTTCATTTGTTATCTGATTCTCTAGATTTCTCCACTCTTCTTTTATTATTCGATTTCCATCTAGATAATATATTTTAAAATACTCATATATTTTTTCTTCATTATTACCATATCTTATACTATGGCTTACTTTTTTCTTATAACGAATTCCTTGATAATTGTAATAATATTCATTTTCATATTGATGATAGCATTGTCCTTCATCAATGCAATACTTATATTTTTTCAATTGATTTCTTTCATCATATTCTAAGGTTCCTTTACCATCGTTTATGATGTTACCATAATTATCATACTCTATTTGATATATTTTATCATTTTCCTTAATGTTTGTCAAGATATCCTTATTATAAATAAACCGCTTAATCTCTACATTATCCTTAATTATTTTTTCTACCATTCCACTTTCTTTACCATATTGATACTCAATTACACTTATTTCATTATCATTTTTTGTATGTGTTTCTTTAATCAATTGATTTTGATAGTCATATTCATATTCTACTTCTTTTTTATCTAATTCTACTTTTTCTAATTCTATTTTATCTAATTCATCATTATTTAAATCACTCTCTAGATATCTTTGCCCTTCTTCTTTTATTTTTTTTATATTTCCTGTTTCTTCATCATATTCACTTTCATATATAATTTCCGCTTTGTCTTCTTGTTTTTCTTTTTCTACTTCTATTGGTACATATACTCCATATTTTATTTTATTAATTATACCTGTTCCTTCTTTGTATTCTCTTTCCTGTCTTATTTCTGCAATAATATTATTTTCTGTTTCTTGTTTTTCTTCTACACTAGTCTCATTTATTATTTCTTTTTTCTGCTTTCTTTTTAATCTTCCTAATTCATCATAACAATATTCAAAATCATATATATCATTTTCATCACCATCTATTTCATACTTCGTTTTTTTAATTCTAGGATTGAGATATTTTGGATCTTCTTCTCCATTATCCTTTACAGTTATATATCTTATATTATTTATACCAATTTTATATTCTCTTTTTTCATTTTCTACTACCTTTATATCAAGTGGATATATTCCTTTACAATGGCATTCCACTGTATTATTTTCATCATCATATGTATATTCATACAATTTTTCTTCATATGGATCTTTTATTCGTGTTACTCTAGATAAATTATCGCTATAACCAACATATTCATAAACATATTCGATTTCTTTTTCGTCATTAACAGTTTTAAATAGTTTCCCATAAAAATCATAATAATTCGTAGTTATTTGTGGATGATTTTTTTCTAGATATTGTTTATATATTATACTATTCAATTTATTTTTTTCTTCTATTATTTCTGTTTCTAATATTAGATTCTTATTTTTATATATTTTTACTGCTTCACCAAAACAATTACATATCATTCCATATGTTCTTCCACTTTGATCAGAAAAACTTTTGATTCTACCTTTATTGTCATATTTTATATTATTTTTACTATCCACATTTCCTTCTGGATAATTTCGGTATCTTATCTGTGTTATTTTTTTATCTGAATCATATGTAAACTCTGTAGTGCAATTTCCTTTGGTAGTATAGCTCAAGAACATTTGTGGTTCTTCATACTGATAATATGTTGTTATTCCATTTTCTGTATATGATATAACATTTTCTCTTTGACTTTCATCTTCTTCTTGATAGCCATAGTTTATTTTTATGATTTCCTTTTCTGGGTTTTCATTATTATACATTTTAATTTGCATTAAATTACCATAATGATCATATTCATTTTCAGTTACTATTCCATATTCATCTATTTGTTTGTATAAATTACCATCTTCATAGTACCATGCTTCTACTGTTGAAGATTTTATAAAACTATTACTATTATCGCTAATGATTCCAACTTCGCTTATAACCTTATAATATTGTCTATTTTCTATTTCATCATTTTTATAGATAATTTGTGTTTTACTTACCGTATTTATCTTATTTGTTATTGGCATTACTGTACTTGTATAATAATTTGGAATCCCTTGTTCATCTACTTCTAATTTGCATTCACTATAATCAATTTCCAATCTAACTTCACTTACTGATTTTACTTTCGTACCATTACAATATACTAAATCAAATTCTTCTTGTCCTTGCCTATTTTTATGATATATATTTTTATATGTTTCAAAAAGATCTTTTTCGCTCATGAAAACTTCTGCTGTAATATCTTCATAATACTTTGTTCCTTTTTCTACATATATAATACTTTTTACTAGTTCAAGGGATTTTTCATTTATATTTATTGTTGTTTCATTGCTTGCCTCTATTCTTAAATCTGCTACTTCAATTGTTGTGTCTATATCAATTCCTAAAATTTGGATTTTCATTGCCCATATATTTTCTGGCAAATTACCTAAATTTATTGGTATTCTTACATATTGCCATGTATCTTTTAATACTTTTTCTAATCTTTTTTTGTTTGTAATTTCTGGAAAATCTACCTTTTCTATTACGACTTCTGCACTGATATCACTAATTACATCTTGTTTAAATTTTATCCAAAAAGATATAACAAAATCTTTTGTATATTTATACTTATCTTCTTGAAAAATTTCTGCAAATTCTCTTATTTTCTCTTGTTTCGCATAAAATACTGCCTTTTCATATTGATATGCACAATTGGAATTGATACAATTCTCCAAGAAAAAATTAGTTGTCAATTCCCAGCCTTTTGTTTGAAATAAAGTTCGATATGATTCTTCTATATATAGTTCACCTTCAAATTCTTCTTTTTCTAATACACTAATTATTTGTCCTTTCGTATTCAAATAATATCTATAAACGATTCCTGTTTTATTTTTGATGGATGTGTGATTTTCTTCATATGTAAATTGATAAACTGCTTTATGATATGCTTCTGGCATTATTAAATTATAACCTTCTACTTCTTCTTGTTGTTTGGTCAAGTAATTACTATCTCCTATGTAACTTTCTTTTCTTAAGTCTTGTTCTGCTAAACCTTCTTTACATATGCTTTCTTTTTTCATTACTCCTTCTATTATTTTTTTAATCTTACTTTTACTATCCGAACTATTTTCAATATACACTGCTTCTAAACTTTCCTTATCAATTATATATTCAATTTGAGAATTGCTATTATATTTTATATTAATTTTTTCTTTCAACTCTTCTTCTTGATGAATTGATATTTTTTCTAACCTATTTATGCTATCATATTGACATAGGATGCTATGATTGGTATTTTCAATCCAACTTTTTATTAAATTGCCTTCTTTATCGTATTCAAAACTGATTTTCCTTAATGGCTTTCTTTTATCATAAATACTTGTTATTTTTTCTTCCTCATCATATGTTATCAATTTAATTATATTAGGATTATTTCCTGCTACTATCTGAATTAGATGTCCCTTTTCATTAAATTTCAGTTGATTTTCGTTTCCATCTTTAATTATAAACTCTTGATTATTTTTAACTATAAGTCTTAATCCACTTCCCGATTCATCATAATATCCTCTTTCTTCTTCAGTTTCTTTATATTTAATCAATCGATGGGTTTTCCAATTTCCATCTATGTATACATAATCTCCTTCTTCAAAACCTTCCATATTATATGTTAATTTATATGGAAATACAGATCCTTCTATATTTAATTTCCATCCTTTTGAATTTCCAATTGGTCTTTCTTCATAATCTGTTTTCTGATAATGACTATTATATAATAATGACACCATTATTTGGTAGTTTCCTCCACCTAATGCGAATAACGGATACTCATAAATCATTCTTCCCGTTTTAATATGAACATCAACTTTTCCTACACTATTATGATAACTTATTTCTGATTTATTAATTTTGCTATCATCCATTTTCTACCACCCTAATTCTTTTAGGACTTTTTCAACTACTTCACTATCTTTTATTAGTTTCATTGTCGTTTCACTATTACATAATACTCTTCTATTTCCTCTACCACTGATGAAAATAACATCCCCCTCTTTAGAATCAACAATTGCTTCCCTTATTGCTTGCTCTCTATCTTCTATTATCTTTGAAGAAACTTTATCTTCTAAATATCCTTTTAATTCCAAACAGATATCTAGCACTTTTTCTTTGCCATTGTCGCTTTCTGTTAGATATACATCATCTACCTTTTCTTTTAATAACTCCATTGCATACTTTCTTGCTTTTTTACGACTAGCTATAAAATCCGTCGTTTTAAATCTTGGCTCCCAATTTTGATATCCGTAACCCATTGAACCGATTACAACTTTAATTTGATTGATTTCTTTCTTATCTTTTAGCTTTTGTAAACTTTCTAATACTTTTGGTAAATGACTATCTATCACTATCATTCTACCTTTTCTTTGATAAACTTCTGATCTTCCTGGTATTTTAATTTTTTGAATACATGTATTATACTCATTGATATCAAACATTCCCATTGCTTCTAAAACAGTGAGTGCTCCTACAATATTTAATGCATTATAATCCATCATCATTTCCGTTTTTAATGCATATGTTTTATTTTTAACTTTAACTTTCATTTGCAAGCCTGCTTTTGTACTTTCTAGTTCATATAATAGACTCGTTATATCTTCTTTATTTACTCCCTTTACTGTCGCAATATAATTGCTACTATAAACATACTTTTTACACTCATTTGCTTCTAACAATTCTTCTAAAAATTCTTTATCATAATCTTCAAAACCATAGATACATAAGCTTTCTTTTTCCATTCCCTCAAAGAAGGATTTCTTTATTGCTTTGTACTCTTCTTTGCTATATTGATCTTCATTATGTAATGCATTGAAATTAGTTAATACTCTAACATCAAATGGTATATCTTTTGTTAAGCCCTTTTCAATTGCGGTTTCATTAACCTCTAACACTAAGTATTCTGCTCCATATGCTTCTACTTCTTCAATGATTTCTAATACATCATCTTCACTATTAAATGTTATTTCGCATGCTTCATCTGGTCTAATAATGGTTGCAGGAGAATCTATTTTTGCACTACTATATAATACACTTTTCTTTCCCAATCTTTTTAAATACTCATGTATTATATTAGCGACCGTTGTTTTTCCACTGCTACCTGTTATTCCGATAATTTTTATTTCTTCTTTTCTGTTTTTTTCTTTTGTTACTCCACATTTAAATTCTGCTTTTAATCTTTTTATTTTTCTTGCTTGTTTATTTCTTAGTTCTTTATTGTTTTCTAATTTTTCTCTTAATTTTGATAGTTTCATTTTTCTTTCTCCTTTGTTAGTCATCTGGGGTAATGGATGCATAATAATATTTGACACTTCCATTTAGACTTCCCAATTTTATTTCTCTATCACTAGACAAATAAATATGAACTGTAAATGTATATTCTACATAACTTGTTCCCATCATTGCGTTTAAATCCGTTGTTTCTTTTACTTCTACTTTTACTAAACTTGAATCATTTGCCTTTATCGATACTTCTATCGCACTGGAATAATTATTTTCTACTTCTATATATAATTTTTCACCATTGCTTGATGCAATTGTTAACTCATCGGTTTTTAAACTACCTTTTTCTTGTGTCCAACTTACCGCATATGTTTTTGGTAAAAAACTTGTTGATATTACTTCTACTACAAAATTTTTGGTTGTTGTTACACTTTCATATGTAATTGTTGCTTCTAAGGTTGAATAGGCATCGCTCTCTCCATTATGTACATTGGCTGTATTTCCTGTAATTGTAATAGATGTTCCCGTTTTAACTACCCATGTAATACTCGAACCATTTGATCCTGCTGATGGTAAAGTAAAATCCGTAGTTACTTTTGTATCAATTCTTAAATTATTGCTATCTTCTTCTACTCTTTCGCTTGGTGTCATTTCTCTTAATAAAACTGTTACATGAAAAACTTGTATTGCCTCAGCACTACCATAACTCACTCGAGCTTTTAACAAAGGATTTTGTTCATATAACTTTCTATTAACCTTTGCTATATTTTCTTCTATCTCTATTCCTTCTCCTTCAACACTCCATACAATACTTGATCCATTGATACCTTTTGTTGGCAAAGGAAAATCTTGTGTAATTGCTTCCACATCCACTTCTAATTCTATTTTACTTGCGTCATATTCTACTCTTTCTTCATCACTCATACTTAAAATTTCTGTTACTTTACTTCTAATTATTAAATCTAAATTTGTTGCATTTATCTGCGTACCTTCTTCATAGACTTCCCCTTCATCCCTTTTGACTTCTACTAATAGTACTTCTATTTCACCATTTTCGTTATACTCAATTTCTTCTACTTCTAATCTTCTTCGATTCGGAAATTCTGTATTTCTATCTTTTATTTGCATTTTCTTATTCTCCTTTATTTAATATTTGTTTTATAATTTGATTTGTTCCTGTGGCACTTTCTCCACTAGCAATTCCTACCACTATGGCTATCCATATATTTTCTGCTTTAAATATTATCTCTGGATTTGTTAGATATATCAATATTCCTAAAATTCCACCCACAATTGCCATCACTATTGGTATCAATTTCTTTGCCTCTTTTTTCTTTCTAAATATTACTTTGTATATTTCTCCTATTATATAGCATAGCACTACTATAATTGGTATACTTGTAAATTCCACCATTTTTCTCCTTTCTGATATCTTGTGGTTAGCTACTCCTTTTGATATCCCTGATTTGTAAACAATTAATTAATCTTTACTCCTTCTATTATACTTTTCTCTCTTTTCTTTTTTGGTACACTTTGTCCTAAATTTTTCTTTCAATAAAGGGCTTTTTTATTTAGTTTTAAGACATATTTGTCTTAAAATATTAAAAATAGTATTTTTTGTTCATTAAATATATTATTTTTTAGGATACTTTTTCCTAATTTTTTTTAAAAAAATAAAAATAGTATTTTTAAAGTGTCCAATTTTGGTGCTTACTTCAAAAATACTATTGTATTTATTATGGTAATCTGATTGATACATCTAATTCTTCTAATCTATTATTCCAAGATGGAAGGCCTTCATTATAACATTCTTCAATTAAAAACATAATTATAAAATCTTCTTGTTTTCCTCTATTTCCTATTGTATATCCTGCCTTTTCCATTAATTTATATGTGATTCTTGGATGTAATTTTAATCCTCCACATATTGCAAGTAGTTTATTTAATTCTGGTATTCTTTTTCCTTTTCGATAATTCCAAATTGTCTTTTCATCTAAAAAAACAAGTTCACCTATTATTTTATTAGATTTATATCCCAATTCTTGAATTAAAACATTTAAACATTCTCCAAATGATCCTATCATTTTATCTAAAATTTTACTTGCTTCGCTTATTTCTTCAAATGCTATATCTGTACATCCCGTAACTCCAATTATCCTACTATTTTGAATTGATTCCATATTCAATTCTAATTTTATATTTTGTTGGTTACTAGTGTTTTTACAAATATAATAGGAAGAGTATGCCATATTATTTAAATTACTTTGAAAAGTCCCAATTATATTAAAAGCTAGGCAACATTCATCAACATGTTCTCTTGCATAATCAGTTAAAACTATTTTACCTTTTTTAGATACTTGCACATATTCTTTATGGTTAATCGCAAAAAAGCCATCTGCATATATCAGTTTTCTTTCTTTCATTAATGCATCTAACCATTTATTATTTATTCTAAACTGAATGGCTTCCTTAAAACTAATCATATAAGTTAAAGCCTCATCTTCATTCTGATAATTGAAATAGTATGCTGGCTTATATTCCTTATCAATATAGCAATTGATACCTATTATATTTTTAAAACCTAATTGAAGCAATCTAATTTTTACAGCTTTTTTAGTGACTTTAAAAAAATTTGCTAAATTAAGAATTGCCCTTTCATATATTTGAGAATTTTTTAAAGTTCCATCTTGGTTTTTAATTTTTTCAATTGTTGATAAAAATTTTTCAACTGTAACTTTTTTAGGCATTAAAATTCTAGGTGTTAACGCACTTGCTTGCCATTCTAACCACTCTATTTTGTTGGATATGGACAATGACTTAAATTCTATATCTTCCTTTTTAAATACTATTGGTTTATTTTCTTGATTCAATAGATATTGTAGTTCAAAAAAATTTTTATGATATTCCCAATGGACACATTCATGAATAATTGTATTATTCTGACTTTCAATTAACTTCATAAATTCTGTTTTGTTATTGATTACTATGGTTCCACTTGATATAACTCTTTTTTCCTCATTATCCATAGTTTCTTCTGATTCAATAAAATAGGTTTTGCCAAAAATATCTTCATTTAATGGTTCATATATTATTTTTAAATTCATTTTATTGGCAATGTCTAAAACAGGCAGAGCCATTGGTTTTTCTAAAGCTTGAGGGCAATATTTTTCTAAAAACTTTGTTGCATGATAATCAAGGGAAGAAACCGAAAAATAGGGAATTAAATTTTTTGATAAATTCTTCTCTGCCTTATATTGCTTTTTTACATACTCTTCACATTTTAATAAATTCAAATTTTTTAAACCATGGTTCAGTTCTGCTTCATAGAGTAATCCTAACCAATATTCAATAATATTTTTGTTTTTTACTTCTATTAATAATTTTAGTGAAACATAAAATTTGATTTGATTACATTTTTCGCCTTTTTCAAAAGTAATTTTCATTACTTTGAATTTCTTTAAATTCCAATTATCATCATTTATACATATTTTATTCTCATTTATGTATTGAGTTATAATTTTTGTTAATTGTAAACCATACTTTTTTTCAAAATATTCTTTAAAATCCCTATATTTAGTATTCACAATGCCCCGCCTCCATATAATCTTTCAACATATTATATCAAATTATGACATTATTTTCCAATTATTTTATAAATATATTTTCTAAATATAAAAAAGGATTAATCAAAAATTAAATTTGCTTGATTAATTCCTTTTATATTCAAATATTATTCACTAATCTTCTCTAATAATAATACTAAATTATACCCTGAATTTTCCTTATAAGTAATATCAATTTTATCACCTACTTGTAAAAATCTAGCATCTAAACATAAGTTAACATCTACTTCAAAATAAACATTTTGATGCTCTTCAACCATAAATTGAATCTTATTACCCAAATCTCTAATTCTACTTACAGTAACAGTTTCTTTTTCTTCGTTACCTGAGGAAATAATACCTTTGTTAGCAAGCAATAATTCGTATTCTTGTTTAGCTGCCTCTAATGTATCACCCATTGCCACTAGCGTTCCATCTTCAACATTAATTAAAACTATCTTTTGTGATAGAACATCATTTTTTAAAACTACAAAATAAGTCGGAACCTTATGATATGTAATTAATATCGGCCAAGTTGAATCTAAATTTTGTGCTTTTACCCTCTCATCATTTTGTGCAATTTCTCTAGCACGCATTTCTGTAATACCAGGATTGCTATAACGAATACTTTCTTTCGTCTTTAAATTGATGGTAATAAACCCAATTGAAGTTTGATCATTAGAATTAGGTGATGTAATACAAGATACATAATATGTATTGCCATCTTTGATAAAATAATTGTATCCATCGCTTAACTGAAAAACTTCCTTTTTGGCAAACAAAGTATTCCAAAAGCCATTTTTATATGTCAAAGCATTATCCGCTTGTTTGGCGACAACTGCTTCATCCACTGCCCTTTGAAGCCAATCCGGTTTATGATTATCATTTAAAGCATAATGCGTCATCTTTCCACTACGAGGATCAACAACTAATACTCCATTTGGCGTTTCACCTGAAAATACACCAATTTCTTTTTTTATCGTCGGAATAACCCAATAAGGATTGCCATCATTATCAATCTCAAAATATTTGTCATTATACATTAATGTTGGATAATTGGTTCTAATATGCCGATCTAAATCTTTACCAAAGATAGCTGATGGCATATATTTTAAACCCTCTCCATCTGGATATGCAACAAGTTTTGCTTCTTGAGTTATCACATTTACTTCAATATATCCAATTGTTCCTTTATCACCACGCGATAAGGCAACAAAAGGTGTGGCATATTCAAGGGGAGTAACTCTTATTAACTCTGTTTTGTCATTACGATTGACACTAATCAAAGTAAAATTATCATAATCAATAGAATATTGAGATCCATATTCATCAAGACGAGCTTCTGCTAGACGAAAAGCTAAATCTTTATCAATACGAGGTAACAATACTTCTCCTGAATCATAATCAAAAATCGTATTTAAATCCTCACTATTGCCCTGTTTTATTTCTAATTGATTAGCATAAGCCTTTGCGTTAAAAATTTTAAGACCTGTCAAATTAAACAAGATAATTATCCCCAAAAAAATACAAACAACAAGAAAAATACCTCTCATTATTAAATGGTTTGTTTGATATTTATCAGTTATATCTTTAAATACTTTCTCAAATTTGCCTGTTCTTTTATTAAAACGATAAGTTGTATATTTCGTATTTTTATCATTTTTTTGATATCTCTTTTTGATTATAGCATAAATAATTGCTACAGGAAATGCCAACACAAGCATCAAATAAAAATAAAAACTAATATCTCTAAAATTTAAAAAGGGCAACCAAAAATACCAAAATAAAAACAAGGATAATAAATAAACGATATAAATGACAATGTAGTGTTTAGATAACCATTCACATTTTTTCTTTTCTTCCATTTTTTTCTCCTATTCATAAATCACATTTTTTAAATCTATTCTCATCTCACCAATCACATGATTTAAATATTTTTGAAAAGCCTTAGCTTCTTCTAAAAATTTTGTAAGATATTTTATTTTAATTTCTTCACTACATGTATTCATTTCATTATATTTAAAATATCGGTGAACAAGTTGATTTCTTTTTGACAATATGCTTTCTAAATAATCCATATCATCACTTGGCAAAACATCATATTTTCTGACAATTCCCATTAATTGACCAAAAGTCATATTTTCCATTTCCTCTGCTAATTTTTTAGTTTCTTCATCTATTTTTTGAAAATAAAGTGGAGAAACCTTCTTATATTTTGTAAAGACATTTAAAATTTTTGCAATTTTTGTTCCTTCAATTAAATAATGTTCTATATTTTGTACACTTTCAATTATCTTCCCTACTAAATAATATGTATCATTTTCCATAGTTTATTCCTTAATATAAATTTCTAATTCTATTTCTATATTTTTTATATAATACTTCATTATGTTCATCACCACCTATCGTATTAGCGCTTTGGTAGATAGGTGCAATTATATGATTTTCATCATACAATCGAATAACTTCTAAAACTAAACTTTGTGCAATAAAGCTGCCTATAATACTAGATACTGAACCAATTTTTGTACCTTGATATTCAAAAACACCATCTCCATATGGTACATGATTATCAATAACGATGTCTGCTAACTCATATAATTTTTTGCCATTCATTGTTCTAGATTTACTTTTTTTAGATAGATCAACACTTGTAATTACAATGAGTGGATGATGATTTGCTTTAACAATTTCCGCCATTTCCACTGGAACTGCATTAATACCTGAATTAGAAACAATGATAAACGGTTCTTTTTCTTTTTTGTTAATTGCATTGAAAATGATTGTAGCAAGACCCGTCATCCTTTCTAATTGTGTACTTCTAATTGCACCTTCATGTTGCATTAAAAAAGGTTCTAAAATAGGATTGATACCAACTAGACCACCCGAACGATAAAATAACTCTTCACAAAACATATGTGAATGTCCTGTTGCAAAAACATGTACTAGATTATTCTTTACTAATGAATCATACATTACTTTTGCCGCAAGTTCCATCTTATTTTTTTCCTCAATACTAACTTTTGTTAAAATTTTATTTACTTCTTGTAAAAAACTATCCATTATATCACCAAATATATTTTATCACAATACTATTTTTTTTTCAAATAAAGATAGCGAATTTTGATGATATAATAAAAATATTGTAATTTATTTGCAAATAAAAAGTTTTTTATTATAATGCTTGACTAGTAAAAGTTTTAAGAATTCCTCAAACTATGAAGGATATTTATTTTTAAATAATTTTACTTTGTAAGAAGGAGGGTACTAAGATAAAAGCTTGACCTTCTTTTTTTATAACATAATACAACGGAGGAAAAAAATGTCAGAAAACAAAAATTTAATTCTTGATGCAAATGATCGTCCAGAAATTGGTAAATGGTTTGCATTAAGTTTCCAACACGTCTTTGCAATGTTTAGTGCCACGGTATTAGTACCTTTATTAACTGGTTTACCAATATCCACTGCTCTATTTGCCTCAGGAATTGGAACACTCATTTACATCTTATGTACGAAATCAAAAGTACCAATTTATCTCGGATCTAGTTTTGCCTATATTTCATATATTCAGACTGCTAAATTAGCATCGGGAAATAATTTTGGCTCTGCTTTAACAGGTCTAGTTATTGTAGGTCTTGTTTATGTTGTTGTCGCTTTAATTATTAAAATTGTTGGAGTTAACTGGTTAAATAAATTATTACCTCCTGTTGTTATTGGTCCTACTATTATTGTTATTGGTTTAGGTCTTGCCGCAAATGCTGTAAAAAATGCTGGATTTTATTTTGCGCCAACAACATGTGAAATTTGTGGTAATACACCAACAGTTTTATATGATTGGCGAATGATTGTCGTATCTATCATTACAATGTTTGTTATTGCTTTTATTTCAATTAAGGCAAAAGGCTTTTTAAAAGTGATTCCTTTTCTAGTTGGCATTGTCATTGGATTTGCAGTATCTATTTTAATTGGTTTTATCCCTAATAAAGATTGTGGACCATTAGTTGATTGGCAACCTCTAAAAGAAGTCATTACTCATCCTGCAAATTGGTTTAGATTGCCAGAATTTAAATTTCTTGGCTGGAAAAATGCTGATTTAGGCGCTGGAATATCAATGGTAAAAATTGATTTTTCAGCTGCAATTTCTGTTATTCCACTTGCTTTTGTGACAATCTGTGAACATATTGGTGATCACAAAGTTTTAGGTAGTATTACACAAAAAGATTATTTAACAGATCCAGGACTTCATCGTACTCTTCTTGGTGATGGAATTGCTACTGCGGTTGCAGGATGCATTGGTGGTCCCGCTAATACTTCTTATGGTGAAAATACATCAGTTGTAGGTATGACAAAAATTGGCTCTGTTTGGGTAACGGGGGGAGCCGCTGTAATTGCTATTTTATTATCGTTTTGCAATATAATTACAACCTTGATTGCATCTATTCCTGCTGCAGTAATGGGGGGAGTATGTTTAATCCTTTATGGGTTCATTGCTTCAAATGGATTAAAAACTCTGATTGATGCTAAAGTAGATATGTCTGATACCAGAAACTTAATTATTGTTTCTGTCATGTTGGTTATTGGTCTTGGTGCTGGTACTTTAAAGATAACAAATGATATCCAATTTTCAGGTATGGCACTTGCTACAATCTTTGGTATTGTATTAAATCTCACTTTACCAAAAGAATTTGCAAAAAATAAAGATAAAAAGTGAAATAAAATTGAATAAAACAAAAGTAATTTGCATTCTATCTTAAAATAGAATGCTTTTTTGTAAACGATTACTAAATCATTTTACTTTCTCTAAAAAAATATTTAGGTTAGAATATTATTAATTAAGATATGAGGTATAATTTATGAAAGGTTCTGTACTAATTGGACAATCAGGCGGTCCAACAGCTGTTATCAATGCTAGTTTACAAGGAATTATTGAAGAAGCCTTCAAAAATCCTCTTGTAACTAACGTTTATGGAGCTCTCAATGGCATTGATGGCATTTTAAATCATCAAATTATTGATTTTAAATATGAAACAAAAGAAAATTTATCTTTACTTAAAACTACTCCTAGTTCTATTCTTGGTTCAGTTAGATTTAAATTAGAAGATTATCAAAAAAATGATGAAATTTATAAAACTATCGTTTCTATTTTTACTAAATTGAATATTAAATATTTCTTTTATATTGGTGGAAATGATTCAATGGATACTTGTTATAAAATTAGTCAGTATTTTAAAGCTATTCATTTTGAATGTATGGTAATTGGAGTGCCTAAAACCATTGATAATGACTTAGTTCATACTGATCATACACCAGGATATGGTTCTAGTATTAAATATATTGCTACAACAATTGCCGAAATATACCAAGACATTGAATGCTATAAAAAAGGTAAGGTTACAATTGTTGAAATTATGGGACGTGATGCTGGATGGCTTACAGCAGGCACAAAACTTGCTTCATTATCCAATAATGGTCCTGATTTAATCTATTTGCCTGAAGTTCCATTTGATATTGAAACCTTTTTAAAAAAGGTTAAACATATTTATGATAAAAAAGGCCATGCTTTAATTGCCATATCTGAGGGTATTAAAGACAAAGAGGGAAAATATATCTTAACATATCGTTTATTCAACAATAATGATGATTTTGGTCATCTACAATTAGGTGGAGTTGGACAAGTAATTGCGGAAACTATCAATAGAGAATTGAAACTTCCTATTAGAAGTATTGAATTAAATATTCCCCAAAGATGTGCATCTCACATTTCCTCACTTACCGATATTGAAGAAGCTTATAATTGTGGGAAAAAGGCTCTTCAATTTGCCACCTTAAACCATACTGGAAAAATGATTGCTATAAAACGTATTTCTCATAATCCTTATCAAATAACTTATGAAATGGTTGATTTAGCAAATGTTGCTAATTTTGTAAAAAAAGTTCCACAAAATTATATAACTAATGATGGATGTAACATTACAAAAGATTTTATCGAATATGCTTTACCTTTAATTCAGAAAGAACCTTTAATCATTTATACAAATGGAATGCCAACTTTTGCTAAATTAAAGAAAAAAATAATTGATTTTTAAAAGGTAGTATTATAAATACTACCTTTTATTTTTTATCGTCTTCTTCAATATTATTATTTTTTTCTTGACTATAGATTATGGCATGGTGAATAAATTCACTAAATAAAGCATGTGCTCGATTCGGTCTTGAACTAAATTCTGGATGAAATTGACAAGCAATAAACCATGGATGATTTTTAAGTTCAACTATTTCAACCAATCCAGTTTCAGGATTTATCCCACTTACAATCATGCCGGCATTTTGAATTCTATCCAAATATTTATTATTAAATTCATATCGATGGCGATGGCGCTCTTTAATGACAGTCTGCTTATAAGCTTCAAATGCTTTTGTATTCTCTTTTAAAAGACAATCATATGCTCCTAGCCTTAAAGTTCCACCTAAATTAATTCCTGTATATTGATCAGGCAAATAGTCAATGATGGGGTTAGTTGTGTTTTCACATAACTCTGTTGAATCAGCATCGCTTATTCCCAAAACATTTCTAGCAAACTCAATAGTTGCTAGTTGCATACCAAGACAAATACCTAAAAAAGGAATATTATTTTCTCTAGCAAATTTAATCGCTTGAATTTTACCATCAATTCCTCTAGGACCAAATCCTCCAGGTACTAAGATTCCATCACAGTCTTTCAAATAATTTTCAACATTATCTTCAGTTACATCATCTGCTAAAATCCAATTGATATTTATCTTTTTGCCATACCTATATCCTGCATGTTTTAATGCTTCATTGATAGATAAATAAGCATCCTGTAATTGAACATACTTACCAACAAGAGCAATATTTACTTCACCTGACAATTTTTTTATTGTTCTAATTAAATTATTCCATTCTATCATATTTGGTGCTTCTGTTTCAAGTCTAAAAAAATCACATATATACTGATCAGCACCTTGATTATAAAGATTATTAGCAACTTCATATAGTATCTTCACATCTTTTGAAACAACTACTGCTTTTTTATCCACATCACAAAAAGATGAAATTTTCTCTCTTAATTCATCATTAATATCAACCTCTGATCTCAATACTAGCATATCAGGTTGAATACCAAGTGATCTAAGTTCTTTTACGCTATGTTGAGTAGGCTTCGTTTTTAACTCCGATGCTGCTTTAACAAAAGGAATTAAAGTAGTATGAACATAAAAAGTATTATTATATCCAACATCTCTTCTCCACTGTCTAATTGCCTCTAAAAATGGTAAAGATTCAATATCACCAACAGTTCCTCCAATTTCAGTAATGATAACATCAGCCTTAGAGGTTGTAGCTGCCGATAAAAGTCTTGCTTTAATTTCATTGGTAATATGAGGAATTACTTGAACGGTTTTACCAAGGTAATCTCCAGATCTTTCCTTATTAATAACTGCCTGATAAATTTTACCAGAAGTAACACAAGATTCCTTTGTCAAATCCTCATCAATAAATCTTTCATAATGTCCTAAATCTAAATCAGTTTCAGCCCCGTCAACTGTAACATATACTTCTCCATGTTGATAAGGACTCATTGTTCCTGGATCAATATTAATATATGGATCAAATTTTTGCATAAAAACTTTCAATCCACGATTTTTTAACAATCTTCCTAACGATGAGGCAACAATTCCCTTGCCAAGACTAGAAACTACTCCACCTGTTACAAATATATATTTTGCCATTATCTTCACCATTCCATTCTAAATTTTAATACTAAAAAAAGAAAAAACCCGATACAACGGGAAGTGCGCTTTTTTAAGCGCCCTTAATATTATATAAAAAAAGAAATCATTTGTCAAATAAAATTTAACACATTTTGTCGAAAACGTTTTCTGATAATTTTTCTTTACTTTTTTTTTTTAATATATTATAATATTAGAGTAAAAGTCATATATTTCTGATAATATGGTTCAGAAGTCTCTACATTATCACCGTAAATGATAATACTATGGTAACAATTGAATAATTGCTTAAAAACCGCTGTTATGGCTTTTTACAACAAAAAATTTTTAAGGAGGACTTCTTTAATGGAAGACAAAAAACAAAAAAATGTTGGGAAGCTCGACAGCTTTTTTGGCGTTTCTAAAGCAGGCTCAACAATTAAAGTAGAAGTGTTAGCTGGTGTTGCAACATTTCTTGCGATGGCTTACATCTTAACTGTTAATCCTAATTCTATGTTATGGGGTGGTACAGCAGATGTACGTTGGTCGTCAGTATTTATTGCTACTGCTCTTGGTGCTGTAATTGGTACTTTATTAATGGCCCTACTTGCTAAAATGCCTCTTGCTCAAGCATCTGGTATGGGATTAAATTCAATGGTTGGTTCTATTCTTGGTGGAGCATTTGGATTTACCTTCTCATTTGGTAACGCTATGTTACTAATTTTAATTAGTGGTATTATCTTCTTACTTCTTTCTGTAATACCAGCTGGACGTGATAAAGAAACCAAAAAATTAATTACTTTAAGAGAATTGATTTTTATTGGTATGCCAAAACCTGTTCGTACCGCAATACCTGTTGGTATTGGTTTATTTATTGCCTTCATTGGTTTACAAAATTCTCATCTTGTTCAAAATAATGATTTTACTCTTTTACAATTTGTTGATTTTACGCAAGCAGGAGCATGGGCAAAAGGTGGCGATGCTAGAGCAGCAGTAGTAGCACTTTTTAGTTTTGTTGTCATTGCTGTTCTTTCACATTTTAAAGTCAAAGGTGCCGTTGTTTTTGGTATTCTTGCCGCAACTTTACTTGCATGGCCATTAGGAGTTACTAATATTGATTATCTTCTTGGTAAAACGGATGGCGTAACTTGGAAATTCTGGGAAAATTTTGCTAATTTCTTTTCATTTGATCCAAATAATGGTGGTATCTTCGGTGCTGCTTTTACAGAAGGTTTTAACTTTCCAAAAGATTCTTTGATGACATGTGTAATGTTAATTATTACTTTTGCAATGATTGATATGTTTGATACAATGGGTACAGTTGTTGGATGCTGTGCTAATGCTAATTTATTAGACGAAAATGGTGTTCCAAAAAATTATGATAAAATCATGCTATCAGATTCAGTTGCTACATGTACTGGTGCAATCTTAGGTACTTCAACGGTTACAACTTTTGTTGAATCTGGTGCTGGTGTTGCAGCAGGTGGAAAAACAGGTTTAACTGCTTTAGTTACTGCTATCTTATTCTTATTATCAATTTTCTTATTACCAGTATTTGCTTTTATTCCAAGTGCAGCAGCAGCAGGTGCTTTATTATATGTTGGTGTATTAATGATGTCTAATGTTAAAAATATTGATTTCTCATCACCTAAATCTGCCGTTCCTGCTTTTGTTACAATTGCAATGATGCCTTTTGCCTATTCAATTACTGATGGTATTGGTCTTGGTCTTATAACTTATGTTATTATTTCAATATTTACTTTCTTTATAGATTTGATTAAATATGCTTGTCATAAAGGTGAAAAACCTAAATGGGATATTTCAGTTGTAGCTATTATAGTAACTGCGTTATTCTTAGTATATTTCTTAGTTCCAACTGTTTAATTATGATTAAAGTTACTCATTAAATTTATGAGTAACTTTTTTTTGCAAAAAATCACTATCTATCGTTAAATTATGATAAAATACATATAATATTAAGAGGTAATTTATGATTGTTGCAAATGATAAACAATATTTATTTGAAAAAATGAAAGTTCCTAAAGCGGTGATGTATTTAGTCATTCCAACAATAATTAGTCAGTTAATAACAATTATTTATAATTGGGCTGATATCTTTTTTGTTGGACAACTAAACGATACATTTCAAATGGCTGCTATTACTATTTGTTACCCAGCTTTTATGATGACAACTGCCCTTTCTAATTTGCTTGGTATTGGTGGTGCAAGTGCCATATCTAGAGCTCTTGGCAATAATAATTATGATAAAATTAAAAAAATATCTACGATGAGTCTTTTATTATCAATTATTTTATCCATTTTATATTCTTTAATCGTATTCGCATTAAACAAACCACTTCTATATTTGTTAGGTGCTGACAATGATACCATTCATTTTGCTGAAGAATATTTATTTTGGGTAGTTATAATCGGTTCCTTACCATCTGTTGTAAATTATAGTCTTTCTCATTTAATTAGAGCAACAGGAAAATCTCAATCTGCAAGTATTGGTATTGCTATGGGAGGAATTATAAATATAATTTTAGATCCTCTCTTTATTTTTGTTTTTAAATTAAATGTAACTGGTGCTGCAATTGCTACCTTCATCTCTAATTTGCTTGCTTGTATATACTTCATCGTTTATTTAATAATTACTAGAAAAACTTCCATTTTAAATTTCTCACTTAAAAATTTAAAATGGAAAGATAAAGTAATTTTTGATATTATATCTTCTGGTCTTTCAAGCTTTTTTCTATCTTTGATGGCTCTTTTTAGTAATGCTTCTATTAACAAATTAATGTCTAGTTATAGTGCCTCAGCAATTTCAGGGGTTAATATTGCTAAAAAAGTTGATCTTTGTATTATTGCCTTTGCTCAAGGTTTTGCCCAAGGTATCCTTCCACTTATTGGATATAATTTTGCGGCAAAAAATGATAAACGTATGAAGAAAATTATTCGCTTTAGTATGATTGTATCTATTACGTTTGCAGGAATATGTGTTATTCTATTTAGTATTTTTCCTAAACAAATTGTTTCCATTTTTATTAAGGATGAACAAACAGTTACATATGCTAGCAATTTTTTAAGAATTTTATGTATAAGTATGCCCCTTACTTCAATGATTTTTATTTTTAATACTATTTTTCAAGCAACAAAACAAACTATTCGTGCTTTAATGACGATTCTTCTTCGTAAAGGATTGATTGATATTCCTCTTATGATTTTACTAAATCATTATATCCCTATATATGGTATTGTAATTTCTCAACCGATTGTTGATTGTTCTGCTTCTATCATTGCCATTATTTTATACATTACTTTTATTAAAAAACAAAAGATGCAAAATAATAACTAACTGATAAGTATCAGTTTCAGTTTACTATTTTGCATCTTTTTATTTTCGCTTAGATTGAATTTTATAGGCAATATATCTTATTAATCTTCTTGGAGCAAATCTAGTTGCAAAAATCATTAATCTATTATTAAAACCATATATAGCAACTACCTTATTCTGCATCATCTTCTTATATCCATATTTCGCAACTTTTTGAGGTGAAGCTGGTTTTAAATTTTTTAATAAATTGCTATCATTGGCACTTGCAACATCAAAAAAATTAGTTTTAGTCGTTCCAGGACAAAGAGCAGTAACTGTCACCTTTGCTGTTTTCAATTCTTTGCTTAAAGCCTCACTAAATGATAACACAAATGATTTAGTAGCATAATAGGTTGCCATTAGTGGTCCTGGAATAAATGATGCAATTGAAGCAACATTCATAATTTTGCCAAAACCATACGCTTTCATATCTTTAGCATATAAATAACATAAATCAATTAAACTAATAATATTAATATGAACCATGTTATGATTCTTAATCATAGAACTATCTAAAAATTCACCATAATCGCCAAATCCAGCATTATTTATTAAATAATCCACTCGACAACCCAATTCTTTGGTCTTTTGATAAATTTCCAGTAGCCACATTATGGATAGTCAAATCAGCTACAATTACTTCAATCTTAATATTATACTCTTTTGTTAAATTATCCTTTAACTTGATTAATACATCTTTACTTCTAGCTACTAAAATTAAGTTATGATGATTTTTAGCAAATATTTTTGTTAGTTCAAGTCCAATACCTTTACTAGCACCAGTTATTAATGTATAACCTTCTTTCATTTTATGCTGGATCTACCTTTTTATAATTTGCAATATATACTTTTTCTATTGTTTTTTCCTCTTTTTCCCAATAATTATACGTATCTTTTCTCTTAAATATTGCATATTGTATTTGATTTCTTTCTTCAAAACCTAAAAATTCATAACCAGCAACTCTCATTGAATCAAATTTAGATGTTGGATGCTTTAAAATTACGCCAGGTATATGATCTAAAGCATATTTTACTCTAAAGGATTGCCAGTGGTAGACAGTTTCAGATGTTAAATAAAATAATTTAGATGTATCTACCAAAGCAGCCCATGAAGAATGAAAAAATTCATCAGCATGATTGTAAGGATTAAGACATGTGCACCCTTCATCGTTACGCCACCAAGCAAAAAAAGTAATTAAAAAATTTAAGAAATCAATAAATTTGTTATTTTTAAAACAGTATCCAATAAAAGTACTTTCAGGTTGATTTTCAATTGTACCTTTTTCTTGTGGCGTTAAATAATATTTATGAAAGGAAAATCCCATTGCATAGCAACTATCTTGATTATCTGCATACCAATCAGCATATGCATAAAAATCTTTTTTGTTAAAGATTTTATGATTTTCTAAATCTTCTTTGCCATCATGATGTAAAATAAATTCATAAAACTCTCCATAAAAAGCTTCAAATAATTCTTTTTTACTATTCCAAAAATCAACACCAATTTTATGACTATCAATTTCATATTTAAAAGGTTCTATTTCATAATCTACAGCTATACTTGATGTTGTATTTGCATGCATATGGGTCTTTACAACTTCACAGTGATAAGAATCATTTTGATAGTTTTCTAAATCTTCTTTATTATTAAAATACGTTTCTAAAATTATATCATATGATCTTGTTGAAGATAAAAAATCTACTCCTACCTTCAAATCTAATAACATAGGTACTCTTCCTTGCATGGAAAGCAAAATATCCTTTGTTTTCTTACGTAATTCTATGCTATCATTTTTTAATTTAAAGCAAACAACATGTTTTATCATTTTTAAAATTCTCCTCCATTTTATTCATTTATTATTTATCCTAAGGTTATGTCCAATACCATCATAAGGACAAACCCAACTGCTACTCCTATTGTGGCAAGATTAGAATGTTGCCCATCTTGCGATTCTGGTATCAACTCTTCTACAATTACATAAATCATTGCTCCTGCAGCAAAAGCTAATAAATATGGTATAGTAGGACTTATAATTTGAGTTAAAAATATTGTAATTAAAGCTCCCATAATTTCAGCAAGTCCTGATAAAACACCATAAAAAAATGATTTCGTTTTGGATAAACCTTCTGTTTTTAAAGGCATCGAAATAATTGCTCCTTCTGGAAAATTTTGAATTGCAATTCCGATTGCAAGAACAAAAGCACTAGACATTGAAATTTCAACATTTCCCATATATGCACTAGCTAGAACAATTCCCACAGCCATACCTTCGGGAATATTATGTAGCGTTACCGCAAACATTAACATTGTTGTTTTTTTGAATTTAGATTTTACACCTTCTGGTTTATCACTTTTTAAATGTAAATGAGGAATAATACTATCTAACAATAATAGAAAACCCATTCCTAGTAAAAAACCAAGAGCAGCAGGAAACCATGATAAATTGCTAAGTTGAGAGGATTGTTCAATTGCGGGAATCAATAATGACCAAATAGAAGCAGCCATCATCACACCTGAGGCAAATCCTAATAAAATCTTTTCTAATTTATTATTAATTTTATTCTTCATGAAGAAAACCATTGCTGCTCCAAGACATGTACCAATAAATGGTATGAAAATACCAATTGATATTTCAAACATACACTATTCTCCTCATATAATATAAATTGTATTTTTATTTTAAATATATTATACACTATTATTTTTTGCTTTAAACTTTTTTTGCTCAAAGAAAAACTCTAGATGAAAGAATTTTATCTTTCTTCTAGAGTTTTTTTAGAATATTTTTTAATTTGTCAACAACCTTATCAATTGTATTATCAAAAAGGTCAGCAACTTTATTAATTGTATTTTTTTGTGGTACTAATTCTTTAGCCTCATAATCATTATTAGGAGTCGTAATCTCTTGTTCAAACTGATTTTTTTCTTCTTCAAATATCTTATTTTGATTAAAACTATTATCACCTAATTTTAATCCTATTACAAAAAAGAAAAAGATTGCAATTATAATAATCAATTTCTTCATAAAAAACTCCTAATAATAATTCATAATTTTAATAACTGATGAAGGATCAGAAATATCATAAAAAAATAAATAAAAAATAGTATATTTATATATAACTTTTAAATGACTAACAATTGGTTTCTCTAATGATATTTGCGGATTAACATTGACAAAAAAACATTCTACTTCAGTTTCTTCATTAATACTCCTCAAATTTTCAAATCCTAATAAAATATTATTGATGAAAGAAAAAATAATCAACCCTGTAACAATAAGAACCTTATAATTAATATAAATCACCCGTTATATTTTATTCTGATTGTCCATTATATAGACCACTATGAACTGCTAAATTAATTCCATTGGCAATGATTTTTGATAAATCTTCTACTTCAACATCAATTTCTTTTGGTGTAACCATAAGATTATATCCTTGAGGAGTCAATACTTCTTCAATTAAGGTTCGCTGTTGTTCTTCTGTTAGTTTTCCAAAAGGTCCTAAAAATGCTTCTTTATGTGTATCACTCATATCCTCAACACTATTTAAATTTTCATAAACAAGCGTTGGTGATAATTTATTAGCATACGATGTTTTATTTTCTGACTCTAAATAAAGATATTTTAAAGTCATTTGAATGGCATCAACAGTTATCGTTGTTGCATCCACAACCGTTGGAACACCAATTGCAATTACAGGAATTCCTAAAGTTTGAAGCGATAATTCTTTTCTTTTATTACCCACTCCCGAACCTGGCTTAATTCCCGTATCGGTTAATTGAATTGTTTTATTTATTCTTTTTATTGAGTTAGTTGCTAGTGCATCCACAACAATAACAAAATCAACATCAATTTTTTTGATCATTGATTCAATTATATCATATGTTTCAATTCCTGTTGTTCCCATAACACCCGGTGACATCGCAGAAACACAAGAAAAACCTTCTGATAAAGCATCAATTAAATATAGATGTCTTGTAACAATTGTATTATCTATAACATATGGACCTATTGCATCTGGTGTTACATTGCTATTTCCAAGACCTACAACAAAAGCTTTTTTTCCAACTAAATGTAATTCTTCTAACATATCTTTCAATACAGTTGCTAATGTATGTTCAATATCCTCTAATGTTTTAGTATCATGAATATTACAATTACTTAAATCAATTGTGTAATAATTTCCGGGTTGTTTTTGAAGTATAGTTGCTGCTTGATTGCCAACAATATTTTTGGTAACAGAAATATTTTTTATTTCAAACTCTTCATTTCCAAAATCCGGTAATTGTTTACCTTGATACTTTTCATACTCATCTTTAGCAAGATCGGTTCTTCCGATAATAATTTTTTCATTTGTTTTTATTCCATTCATATTTTCACCTCAAAATATTATTGGTAAATTTTTTAAAAAATATGCTTGTTGTCGAAAAGATTTTTGCCTTTTTACTTTATAATTTTGGAAAATTTTGTTATAATAACTATACTATAGGAGGAATTTTTATGAAAGATGATGATTTAATATATCTATTTACTGGTACCTCTGAAATTTTTATTAAAAATCGAATGAATCGTATTATTCAAAGTTTTAAAAAAATGGAAACCACAATTATAAAATACGATATGGATATAACCCCCTTATCCCAAATAATTGAAGATGCAATCACAGTTCCTCTTTTAGAAGATTTAAAAATTATTATAATTAAAAATCCCAAATTTTTAACTAAAGGACTAGATTCACCTAAAAGTGATGTAAAAAATTTTATTAAATATTTAAAAAAACCTATTGATTCCACAATTCTTATCATCGATGCTACAAATTGTGTTATTCATCAAACAAATGAAATTTATAAAACTTTAAGAAATGTAGCTAGAATTATTGATTATCCCGAACCAGAAGAAATCGAAATTAAAGGTTGGATTGTTAGAAGTTTTGATAGTAATAATATTGATATAAAAGATGATGCATTAAATCTTTTAATGGAATATATTGGTGATGATCAATCAAGGCTATCTCAAGAAATTAATAAATTAACATCCTATATTGGTCGAGGTGGTACAATCTATAAAAAAGACATTAAATTGTTGGTTCCTAAAAATGTTAATAATGAAATCTATCATTTAATTAAAGCAATTATTAATCATGATTTAAATGAAACCTACCAAATATATAACAATCTATCCAATAATACCAAAGATCCTTTAATGATTATTTCTTTAATTTCAAATAAATTTAAAGAACTACTCTCTACATATCGATTATTAAAGTTTGGATATAGCCAAAGTGATATTGCTAAATTTTATAATATTTCTAATGGAAAAGCGTATTATCTTGTTCAAGAAGCAAAATCTTTTAATTTATCTGATTTAGAATATTACATTGATAAACTCTCAGAATTAGATTATCAAATTAAAAGTGGAAAATTGGATAAAACAATTGGTCTTGAACTTTTGCTTTTAAAACTCCCAACTCAATAAAAGAAAAAAGAAACTAACTTATGTTTTTTAAAACATATTTTAGTTTCTTTATTTTTTGTCGTTTTAGGCCATTTGATTCAAGGCTTTAGCTAAACGAGATTTTTGGTGTGCAGCATAATTTTTATGATGAATGCCTTTTGAAACAGCTTTATCAATTTTTTTGCAAGCAAAATTAAACGCTTCTTGCGCTTTAACTTTGTCACCTGTTGCTACTGCAACATCAAATGATTTGATTGCAGTTTTAAGTGAAGAAGAAAATGAATTATTTAGTAGTCTTCTCTTATTATTAGTAATATCTCGTTTCTTTTGTTGCTTAATGTTTGCCATTAGTTTCACCTCCGAGGATAATTCATTGCTAATTATAACATAAAATTAAAAAAAGGTAAAGTAAAATATTCTTTTTCTTTTTACCAACTATTTATGATATTATATTTTGATAATAATTTATTTTTTCTGATACAAATCGTTTTGCTATAACTTGTTATATATAATTTCGTCTGAATATTGTAAACTGTATTGGAATGAGGAAAAGAAAATTGATTCAAATACCCATTCATACAAATAGCAATTTTATTTGGATTAGATATATCAAAGCCAATTTTATTTAAAAAAGAAAGAGAACTCGATGTATTAGAACCATGATGAGCAATTTTTAAAATGTCTACATCATCTTTGGTTAATTCTATTTTTTCTTCAACAACTTTTGTTATATCCCCTGTAAAAAGATATTTTTTACCAAATAAATTTGCTAATATGACTAAACTATTATTATTAGAATTTTGATAATCTTTTGTTGGCGATAACACTTTTAATTCTATATCTCTTAAAGTAATTTTATCATTTGCTTTTAACCCTGCATTTGAAATAGATGCAGGTATTTTATTTTTTGTTTGAGTATCATATCTATTATAATAGACACTTTTTACATTAAAATGATCTATAATGGAAGAAAGCATACCATTATGATCACTATCACTATGAGTAATGATAATTAAATCTAATCTTTTAATTCCCTGTTTTTTTAAAAATAATATAATATCATCATAACCAAATTCTCCTGTATCAATTAAAATATTGGCTTGATTGTGACTACTTCTAATTAAGGTTGCCTCACCCTTAGGTAAATCAATAAAATAAACCTCATTATTATAATTAAAAAAACTAATATTATTCCAATATAATAATATTAATAATAAAGCTATACCTCTTCTATAAATTTTTCTTTTTAATTCTAAATTTTTTAGTATAAAATAAATTATGAAATAATAAACAAAAATAACTATTATATTTACTGAGGGAAAAGTAATTGTAAATATTTTTATATTAGCAAAAAAGTGAGTGAAAGTTTCAAAAAATAAATATA
>ENA-OPFM01000046-OPFM01000046.1-human-gut-metagenome-genome-assembly--contig:-NODE-46-length-38914-cov-2.529967_pt1 | contig 38914 bp, 32 predicted proteins | sample MGYA00241716_ERZ501563 | MGnify/ENA primary metagenome ERZ501563 (study PRJEB25962, sample SAMEA2042433) | human gut metagenome | biome: human gut; feature: human-associated habitat; material: faeces... | reverse complement strand
ATATTTTAAAATAAATATAATACAACAAGTATTATTCTTTTATTTTAATAGGAGAAATGATATAATATATTTGGTGATAAAATGCGTACAATTGTAACTGAATTTGAAAAAGTAATAGAAGAATTGAAAAAGCAAAATAGGTTAGATAAAAAAGCGCTTATAGAGCCTAACTTTTATTTGTCATATGAAAAATTATATAAAAATATACTTATTTTGGCGACTAAAGTGATTGAAAAGACAAATAAAAATGAAGTTGTAGGAATTGTCACAAATAGAGGGGTTAGTACTGTTGTAGCAATGTTTGCTTGTATATATGCGAACAATCCTTATGTAGTGATTGATGTGGAATCACCAAAACAACGAGTTAATAAAATAATAGAGGTTGCAAAACCGAAACTGATTCTAGTGGATAAGCATAATCAAAATCAATGGGATTTTTTCCAAGATATTGCTTCCATTTGTGTTGATATAACATATAATGATGCGTGTTATGATAAATCCTTAATCAAAAAACGATTGGAGAAAATGGTATCTATTGATCCTTTGTATGTTTTATTTACTTCAGGATCAACAGGAATACCAAAAGGAACGGTTGTTAGTCATTTAAATGTTGTTAGTTATATAGAATGGTTTAAAAATTGTTTTCAAATAAATCAAGAAACCATTTTTGCTAGTCAAACACCATTTTATTTTAGTATGTCGGTTTCAGATGTTTTTTCAACCCTTTTATCTGGAGCCTCAATCATCATTGTGCCAAAAAGTTATTTTTCTTTTCCGGTAAAATTATTTGAAATGATGAATACATATCAAGTCAACACAATTTATTGGGTTCCTTCTGCCTATCAAATTATTTCACAAATGCATTTGCTGGATTATTGTTTACCTCAATATTTAAAACTAGCAATGTTTGCGGGAGAAGTCATGCCCGTTAAAGTTCTAAATGATTGGATGGATAAATTACCCAATGTTAAATTTGCTAATCTTTTTGGACCTACAGAAACTACTGATATTTGTACTTATTATAAAGTAGATAGAAGATTTGTCAATGAAGAATCTTTACCAATTGGAAAAGCTTGTGAAAACTTAGAGGTATTTTTACTTAATGAAAAAAATGAATTGGTATCAGTTTACGATAAAACAGAAGGAGAATTGTATGTAAAAGGTGCATTTGTTGCTATGGGGTATTACAATAATCCACAAAAAACTTCTGAAGCTTTTGTTCAAAATCCACTGAATCCTCATTATAGTGAAATTGTTTATAAAACCGGTGATATATGTAAATACAATGATAAACAAGAATTGATCTATTTGTGCCGTAAAGATTTTCAAATCAAACATATGGGATATCGTATTGAACTTGGAGAAATTGAAACACTTTGTAATTCGTTAGATGGAATACAAAATGCTTTTTGTTTATATGATTCTTCATTAGATGAAATTATTTGTTGTTATGTAGGAACAATGGATACAAATGAATTGATATCGCAATTGAAAATAAAGATGCCATATTATATGTTGCCATCAAGGTATGAAAAACTATCAATAATTCAATTGAATCAAAATGGTAAAATTGATCGACATTTTTATCAAGAAAAATATAGTTTAAATAGATAGGAGAAGGCTATTATGAGAAAAACATTATTAGATATTTTAAATGATGTAAAATCAGGAATTGATTATGAAAAAGAACAACATCTAGTTAGTGAACAAATTTTAACTAGTATGGAAATTGTAATGCTTATTATGAAAATCTCTGATGAATTTGATATTACAATTTCACCGCTTGATATTGTACCAGAGAATTTTGAGTCACTAGATGCTATTTTAAAACTGATTAACAAAATTCAAGAAGAATAATATGAAGGCATATGAGCAACTGATATATTTAGTTATATTTGCAACAATTGTATATCTTTTCTACATGATTTTTTTCAAGAAATATCGATATATTGTATTAATTGTAGGAAGTTTAATTTTATTATTTGTGGCTAGCAAATTTATGGGATTTTTTGTAATTTTAAGTTCGTTAATTGTCTATGTATTTGCTTTAATAATCAGTAATCGTACTGAAAAAACGAATCAAAAAAAGGATTTTTTAGAAAAAGAGGAATTTAAAAAATTAAAACAAGAAACTAAAAAAGTGAACAAACGCTATTTATCTATAGGGTTGATATTAAATTTAGGATTATTAATCGGTCTAAAATATGTAAATTTTTTTGATAGTTTTTTAAATAATGTCTTTGGTTTTTTGCAATTAGAATTAGAAATTCCATATTTAAATATTTTGTTACCAATTGGTATCAGTTATTATACCCTTTCGAATACGGGTTATTTAATAGATGTGTATCGTTCGAAATATCAAGCTAGTAAAAATTATTTGGATGTTTTATTATTCACTAGTTATTTTCCTTGCCTTTTAGAAGGACCAATTTCTCATTATGATTACGTATTGCCACAATTAAAAGAAGGACATTCTTTTCGTTTTGATAATTTTAAAAGAGGCGTTTTATGCATTCTTGTAGGATTATTTAAAAAAATAGTCATTGCCGATCGTTTATCCATTTTAGTTGTTGCTTGTTTTGATAAAGAGTTGACAGGACCTATTTTAATTTTAGGTATAATTGGGTTTACTTTTCAATTATATGCTGAATTTTCTGGTATAATTGATATGGTACGCGGAATATCAAAAATGTACGGAATTGAGATTGAAAAAAATTTTGAACAACCATTTTTTTCATCATCAGTGGGAGAATTTTGGCGTCGCTGGCATATTAGTCTTGGAACTTGGTTTAAAGAATATGTTTTTTATCCACTTTCTATGTCAAAGTTCCTAAATTTTCTTTGTAAAAAATTAAAAGGCAAAGTACCTAAATTTTGGGAAACTTTTATTCCTAGTTGTATCGTTCTTTTTGTCGTTTGGTCTTTAACCGGTCTTTGGCATGGAGCTAGTTGGAAATATTTAGGATATGGATTATATTATTATTTTATAATGATGCTAGAAACAGTCTTTTCTTTCCTTTTTAAAAAGAAAAAAACTTCTCATGTTTTTATTCGATTTTTAAAGATAATAAAAACCTTTATTTTAGTTAATATTGGAATGCTTATTTTTAGATGCAATCGTTTAACTGATGTAGGAATGTATATAATGCGTATTTTTCAACCAAATAGCCAATCATTCAATGAGGTTTTTGCCATTCATGAACTGATTATTTCTATTCTTGCTTTAACCATTTTATTGATTTTTGAATATTTGCAAACGAAAAAAATAGTAATTCAAGATTACCTTTTTAAAATGCCGATTTTTGCTAGATATAGTGCTTATTTGATCTTAATTTTTAGTATTATTATTTTTGGTGCATATGGACTTGGGTATTTACCACCTGATCCAATTTATGGAGGTTTTTAAGATGAAGTTTTGGAAAAGAAGTATCCTTTTTATTTCTATGTTTTTGTTTGTATATATAGCATTATGCTTCATCTTCACACCAAAGACAAGAACTGATAAAGGGGGAAAACAATTTTATGCGGGAAGAGGATTTGAAGCAGAGGCGAAAGACACCATTGAAGTTGTAGGACTTGGCAATAGTGATTTATATAGTGGCATCAATCCGTTAGAATTATATCGCCAATACAACATTACTGCTTATTCTTGTGGGATTGCTAAATGTTCTACTGCTGCTTCGTATCGTTTATTGCGAGATATTTTAAAAAAACATCAAATCAAAATCTGTTTAATTGAAACTGATTTTTTGTATAATCGATTAGGACTTGCTGAATATGTTCAAGCGTTTGCTAAACTTCAGTTTTTAGCAGCTCCATTTATTTATCATTCAAGATGGAAAAATTTAACATGGAAAGATTTCACTCAATTGCCCAATTTAAATGATAATTATGATCCTTTTAAAGGCTTTATGTATTCATCTAAAGTATTTGATTATAAATTAACAGATTATATGGGAAATATCCATGATGAAGCTTTACCAATACCTAATGAAAATATCAAATATTTAGATAAAATTAGAAAATTATGTGAAAAAGAAAATATCAAGATTTTATTTATTGAATTACCATCACCATCATCATGGTCTTATGCCAAAAGTTATGGTGTAAAAAAATATGCAGATAAATATAACATTGATTTTATTGATTATAATGTGAATCCAGAATACATTCATTTTGATTTTAATCGAGATTTTAGGGATAAAGGCAATCATTTAAATGTCTATGGTTCCATAAAGGTAGCTAAACATTTAGGGAAAATCCTTTTAGACTATCAGGTCTTGACGATTCATCCTAATAATAGTCAATTTTGGCAAGCAGAATTGAAAATGTATGAGGATAGGCTAAAACGAGATGGGATTAAAGTGGATAATGTATGATTAAATCATAGTTAAAATGGAGAAACACTTTGGATGCAAAAAATAATCTAATGCGTTTGTGTTTTGAAAGAGGCGAGTTGAGTCAAATGAAATAAAAAAGATAAGAAAAGGTTAGAAATCAATCTAACCTTTTTGTTTTTATTTGAGTTTATATAGGAAAAAATTAAAAAATAAAAATGACCATAAAAAAACACTGGTATGCAAAAGTATACCTTTACATACTAATATATTCACTAATAAAAAATATTATTACTATAATTATTTTAACAAATAAAGGTTAATTTTGTCAAATAATATGGTTAATTTTGATTAATATTGTACATTTTAATATTTATATTGCGTGTTAAAAAGGTATAGGATTAACATCTAATAAAATATTCTAAAAAATAAATTAAAATACGCTTTTTTCGTCTTTTTTTTGGTGACTATATGAAAAAATATTCAAATGATAAAGGATATACACTCATTGAATTGGTTGTAAGTATTGCAATTATTGCAATTCTTTTGTCAATGATTGCGGTAATTACCAATTCCTTTTATAAAAGTTATCGAGCATCTTATGCGGAAAATAAAAGAGTAGAAGAAAAAAATTATGTGATTACTCAATTTGAAAATATGATTGAAGATGCGAATCAAAATGCTAAAGAACTCAGCATTGAAAATGATGTAAGCTTAACCAAATGGTCTGTAAGATTAGATAACAAAATAATTTTTTCATATGATCAGGCTAGTAGTAGTATGTATAATGCTAATGGAAGTTTAATTAAAACATTTGAAAAAATTAAAAATATTACAATACATCAATATACACAATCGGGTATTTTAATAGAAATATATTTAGATAATGAGGAAAAAGAAACATGGATTAAAAATATTATTCATGTGAATGAAAAGAAGGAAGTATGAAAAAAAAGATTTTCTGTTTAGTAACTAACGATAAAGATCATTATAGGATTAAGATGACATGTTGTGTTCAAACATTATCTAAGAAAAAAGTAATCGAAACACTAAATTATAAAATTTCCATCAGTGATATGGATAATGAGTTTACTAAAGAGTTAATTTTTAACGATTTAAAAAGACTTCATTTCAAAAAGGCTCAAATTATCATAGGATTAAATCTTTCTGATATTTTTATTGAAAAAATTAGAATACCAAATTTAAATAGTATAGATGCGAAAAAAACATTGGCTTTAGAAATCAAAAAGTTATATGGTAGTGATTTTAACAATACCTATATATATGCGAAAACCAAATATAGGCTGAACAAACATATTTTAGATTATTATTATACAATTTGTAAAAAGAATATCTATCAACAGATTATAGGTTTGTTTTCTAAATTACAATTAAAAATAGTAAAAGTGCAGTATATCCCTTATGCACTAAAGCAATATTTATGCATGAAAAAAGTTTTTATCAAAAATAGTTTTAGTATGTTTATCCATATTGACAAACAACAAACTATAATTCTTATTGGGAAGAACGATGTTCTCCTAAATAATTCTATTGTACAACTAGGTACTGATTATTTGAATGAATTATTGGTATCTAGTGTACCTAATAATCAATTATTTAGCAATATCGAGGAAAATAAATTAGAAGAAATGGTTCAAATATTTCTTCAAAAAATAAATATTGAATTAAAAAAAATTCTTTATTTATCACAAGTAGAAATTGACAAGTATTATTTAAATGTTGAAGCTGATGCGTTGGCCCTTTTGATTAAAAAGGTAATAGAACAGGAGTTAAACATAACGATTTCAGATTTGAAACTAGTAGACAAGCAAGACTTCTTGCTTCAAAGTTTAAAGATACATCATACTTTTATTGTATCTAATCATGATTTTAAGTTTCAGGTTAAAGTAAAATGAAAAGTAATAAAGGCGATACATTAGTAGAAGTTTTAGTATCAATTGTTGTGTTGGCAATTATTTTTATAAGTAGTGGCCAGATGATTTTGTCAATTAAAAAAACCCAAAGAAATATTGAAAAAACAACAAATATGGTTTTAGAACTAGAAAAAATATTGGAGATATTTACCATTGAACCACAAACTTTTAATGAAAGATTGGAAATAATATATCCTGTTGTTCAAGCTAATCATTTTCTTTATTTGTATTATGATAGCCAATTTAATATATCCAAAAAGGTTACTGATAACTATTTTATCATAGATGTAAAGGAAATCACATCTGATGATCAAATAACAAGATATTTTGCAATAGAAGTAAGAATTTATGTCAATCATGAAGAATATCCGTTAGATCAAAAATGTTTAGAAAGAACTATTTGTGTAGAATAAAAGGTATGATATGAAAAAAAGAATGTTAGATAATAGAGGGGCATCTTTATATATAACACTGCTAGTTGTTATTGTTTTAGTATTTTTATCTATGTCACTATTGATAACTATTCATACTTCATCACAAAAACTGAATGCAAATACGAAAGAACAATTGTTAAAGTTAGAGTTAGAAAATGTTGCATATGAATATTTGAATCAATTATCTTTAGAAGATCTTGCTTTATTAGAAGTTGATATTTCATGTGAATTTGAATATACAACGCATTATCAAATTGTTGTAACTAGACTTCAAACCACGCATGAATTTCATTTTATTATTCAAAAAATAAATACTAAATTAAAATTTCAAATTCAAGTGCAGTTTCAAATATCCGAAAATAGAATAACAAGTTATCACCTTATGAAAAAGGGCTATGTATATGATTAAACATTTATTGTTAATAAGTTCCACTAAAGAATTGATAAAAGAATCCTTTTGGTTGTATGCTTTAGTTATTACATTTTATTTGCTTTTCTTTGTAGCAATCGGTAGTTTTTTAAATGTTCTCATTTATAGACTACCTAAAAAAATGTCAATTATTAAGAAATCATCCCATTGTCCACTTTGTGGTTACAAAATAAAATGGTATGAAAATATTCCTATTTTCTCCTATCTTTTTTTAAGAGGGAGATGTCATCACTGTCAAGAAAAAATTAATATAAGATATGTTATTGTGGAAGTTTTAGGATTGCTAGTTGCAATTGTTTCACTAATAAGATTTGATTTATCTTATACAAGTATTGTAGTAACGCTGCTTTTAGAGATTTTTATCGCTATCTTTTTCATTGATAAAGATGAGTTGATTATTCCCGATTCATTAAATATAGCAGTAGCGGTTTTAGGACTTTTATCAATCATAATGGCTGATATTACTAGTTTAAATCATGAATATACAATTGATTATAGTGATAAATTTTTATCCTTACTTGTCAATATCATCATTATTGGTATTTTTTACATTATACAAAAAATAATTCGAAAACCTGTAATTGGTGGCGGTGACTTAAAATTATTTTTAGGAATAGGTCTTTTTATGGGATGGCAATTAGAGATTTTAGGATTAGTTATTGCTTGCATCATTGGAGCAGGTGTTGAACTTATTTTTTCTAAAAAATTAAATAGAAAAATAGTGCCTTTTGGTCCTTATCTTGTCATTGGTTTTACAATTAGTTTATTTTTTGGTCCTGATTTAATTTTGTGGTATTTGCATTTGTTTCAATAAAAGGAGGGAAAAGATGCCAAAATTTAAATTTAAAGCCAAGGATTTAAATAATAAAATCATTCATGGAGTATTCTTTGCCAAAGATGAAGAGGATTTAAGAGCAATCATTAGTAATTTAGACTATTATTTAATTAGTTCTAAAAAAATTCAAGAAAGTTCACAACTATTTACCTTCTTAGAAAAAATACGAGTGGATGAATTATCGTTATTTTGTAGACAACTTGCAATTATGTTAGATGCAGGAATGGAACTGAATAAATGTATTGAAATTCTAAAGAATAATACTAAAATAAATAAATTAAAAACGATTTTAGAAGTCGTTCATTACGATTTGATGCAAGGGATGATGCTTAGCCAATCACTTGCAAAATATCCCAAAACTTTTCCTGTTTTCTTTAGAAATATGATTCATATTGGAGAGCTAAGTGGCAAAATGTCATTGGTTTTAAATAAACTAGCAGATTATTATGAAAAGGATAATAAAACAAAACGAAAAGTGAAAAGTGCTTTGGCTTATCCAATCTTTTTATTAACATTATGCATGGTAATTTTGGCTGTTTTATCCTTGTATGTGATGCCTATTTTTAAGGATGTTTTTACATCATTAGAAGCACAATTACCTCCAATCACAACGGTTGTTTTAAAAATCACTGATTTTATTAAAAATAACATTTTATATATTTTATCAATCATACTATTATCTATTATGGCATTTTTGTTACTTTTGCGTAATCAAAAATTTAAAAAGCTTTATGATCAATTTAATGTTCATCATAGTATTCAAAGTAAAGTCGTTTTAGCAAGTATAACATCGAGATTCACAAATGGATTTTCCACTTTGTTAAATAGTAGTATTTCTATCGTTGATGCTTTAACTATTATGAGTAAATTGCTAGGTAATCGTTATGTTGAAGAGAAAATGCAAGTTACGATTAGTGAAATCAAAAGAGGACAGCCAATTGCTAAAAGTTTGGAAACAATTAATATTTTTCCTAATATTTTGATTGAAATGATTTCGGTCGGTGAGCAATCCGGTCAACTTGAGGAAGTGCTGAATCGAGTTTGTACATATTATGATGATCAAGTAGATTATGCCATTAAAAAAATGACAGCTTTAATTGAACCACTCATGATTATTTTAATTGGTATGATTGTAATTGTTGTATTGTTATCAATTTTTTTACCGATGCTAGATATTACAAGTTCAATTGATACGGGAGTTTAAAATGAAAAATGAAATCCAACAAAATATTCATCAACAAATATGTTTGCAACTTGTTAAAATGAATGTATGTAGTATAGAGGAAATACATTATATTTTAGAAAAAATAAATACGGAAGAAAAACCATTTTATGAAGTTTTCAGCCAAGAAAAATGGATAAATGAAGAACAATTATCCCAAGTATTGGCTAGTTATTTAGGATATGATTATTATAACATTGATACGATTAGGATTGATGAAAATCTAGTTAAAACTTTGACTTATGAATGGATTAGTAAATATAAAATAATTCCGCTTACTTTTGATGAGTCAAATCAAAGATATATTCTTGCAACATCTAACCCTTTTGATTTTAATGCAATCAATATTGCGTATGCTTTATTTGGTACCCATTCGCAAATTGTCGTGTGTCCTGATACTAAATTGGTAAGAATTCAGTCAAGAATATTTGCCAAAAACGAAATGAACCAAACGATTGCCGCTTATAATAAACAAGAAAACCTTTTAGAAAAAGAACATATTGTTGGGATGGATGAGGCTGATTTGGTGAATTCACCAGCTGTTAAATTGGTGGATTCATGTTTAAATGATGCGATTGCTGTAGGGGCTAGCGATATTCATATTGAGCCATACGAAGATATTGTTAGAATTCGATATCGAATTGATGGTATGCTTTATGAGAATACTGCATTTAGTCCTAAAATGTATCCAGGAGTTTCCACGAGAATAAAAATTATTTCCAAATTGAATATTGCAGAACGCAGAATTCCTCAAGATGGAAGAATTACAAAAATTTATAATAATGAAACATATGATTTTCGTGTTTCAACTTTACCAACTTCTTTTGGTGAAAAAATTGTAATTCGGATTTTGGATACAAAAGCGTTTAATTATGATAGAAGTAAATTGGGTTTTTTACCAGAAGAAAACTTAATTGTCGATGAATTATTAAAAAAACCTTATGGTATTATTTTGTTAACAGGACCTACTGGTTGTGGTAAATCGACAACATTATATAGTTTTATTAAAGAAATGAATAATGAATCAGTTAATGTCATTACGGTTGAAGATCCTGTTGAATATACAATTTCAGGTGTAAATCAAGTTCAAGTAAATAATAAGGCTAATTTAACTTTTGCAAGTGCTTTAAGAAGTATTTTAAGACAAGATCCTAATATTGTTATGGTCGGTGAGATTCGTGATGAAGAAACGGCTGAAATTGCCATGAGAATGGCAATTACTGGACATCTAGTATTGTCTACTCTTCATACTAATGATGCTGCAGGAGCAGTGACTAGATTGATTGACTTAGGGTTACAACCCTATTTTGTAACTGATGCTTTAGCGGGGGTGATTTCTCAAAGACTTGTTAGAAGATTATGCCCAGAATGTAAAAAAGAATATCTTTCTAGCAAGCGTGAGAATGAAATTTTAAATATTCATCAATCGCAAAAATTATATAAGGCGGTGGGCTGTCCGGCATGCCATAATACGGGATATCGAGGAAGACTTGGTGTTCATGAAGTTCTAAAAATGACGGAAGATTTAAAAGAACTCATTATCAATAAGGCCTCAACAAAACAAATTAGACAAAAGGCCCTTGAAAATGGAATGTTGGATTTATATTCCACTTGTAGAACGGTAGTATTAAATGGAGAAACTACAGTTCAAGAATTATTGGCAATTATGTATAACAAATAAAATACATAGTTGATATATAGGTGTTAATAGCAGTCACCAAAAATTTTATATAAATAAGGAGAAAAGGAATGGAAAAATCATTAAAAAATAAAAAAGGTTTTACATTAACCGAATTGATTGTTGTCATTGCTATCATTGGAATTCTTGCGGCAGTGTTAATTCCATCAATTACAAGTTATATTAGAAATGCAAAAGAATCTGCAGCCATTCAAGATGCAAGCGCAATGTATCAAGAATTAATTGCAGAGGTTAATGTTACAGATGATATTTATGAAACTTTAACTACAAATAAATATTATATTGTTGAAACCGATGGGGGATATTATGTTTTATTAGAAAATGGTTCATGTAATGTTTCACCATTAAAGGATAATAGTGTAGTTGATGCCGCAAGTGCTGCAACTGAATTCAATATAGAAGGAGTGAGTACTTTTTTTGTTCTAAGAAAAGTAAATGAAGCATACCGCGTTTTGGAACTTTCAAAAGAAAATACAACTTGGACAGAATCACAAACTCCAATTTATCCAACTCAAACACAGACAGAATAAAGTAGATGAGGATGAATATATGAATAGCGTAAAGAAAAAAGGTTTTACACTAACAGAATTAATAGTAGTCATTGCTATTATTGGAATTCTCGCAGCTGTTCTAATCCCATCAATTGCAGGTTATATTAAAAAGGCAAAAGTATCAAAAGGTGTGCAAGAAGCTAAAAATATTTCAGTTGTTTTAGCAGCAGAGGCCGCTTTTCAAGATCGAGAATATTTTGAACCATATGAAATTTCGCGTATTATTGAAGAATATGATTACTCGTTAGAATCAACAATCAAAGATTATCGTTTTTGGTATGATGCTAGTAAAAATGAAGTAAAATTTCTATCAATGGAAGAGGCATTTAGTACAAGTACCAAACAAAATTTATCTTCAACAAAAACTTTTACCCAAGATTGTATTGAAGCCTTATCAGCAGGTCATCCAGAATATCGCTATGTGGATACTTTTGATGATGAATTAACACAAATTGTATATACTGTTAGAAATTTGCCTTTATTAGCTCTAAATGGGATGGATAGTGGATCACTAGATTCACAAGCTAAAAAAAGAGAGATTTTAGATAAAATGGATAGTTTATTAGATAGTGCTATTGAGGCTTTAGATGATTTAAAATATAAAGGTTTCGATAATTCTGATAAGCAATCGATTCAAAACTATGTATCAACTTTTGATACAGTTCAAACCGTTTATGTTGATAATAATATTATGTATAATAGAGCATATTTTTCTACTAAAGCAGAACTTCAATCACTTGCTAATGCTTATAGCAATATTGTTCAGTATAATGATACTCATGTAACATTAAATATTTCTAGAATGGTTTTTGTACCTGATATTACTTTGATTCCTGCATGTCAACCGTTTGCGGAAGAAGAGTCAGTAGAATATCGTGTAAATATTACAACAGCTTTTGAGATACCAGATACAGTAGAAATTGTTAAAGCAAATTCATTTAAGAATGTAATAGGCTGTGCGGGAATTGTTGCTAAAAACACAGTGTTATTTGATCCAGAGGCTTTAAGTGAGGCTGCTTTAAAAGCAAAGACGGATAGAACATCTTATTTAAATGTTATTCCACTTACTTATGGTATAGATTTTAACATAACATACTATACAGCTGAGGCCAAATTAAATAATGGTGTAACGGTAACATATACGAATACCATAAATGGTAAAGAAGAAGTAATAACCGCTTTAGAAAATGTCATATTTCAAGATACAGCTGAACAACAAATAATTAGTAAATATTTGATTCCTAATATAAATTTTTTAGGAAAAACAATTAATTATTCAAAAGTAGAAAAAGTCATAATTAGAAGATCATTATCAGAAAATATTTGTACTTATACTGCTATTTTAGTAGATGAAAATCTAAATTGCTATAAAGTAGAAAATTTTGGATATGTTTCTGATGTCGATTGGGAAATCAAACAAGAATTTAGTTTTGATAATAATGAGGCTACTATTAGAGTATATCTTCCTACATATGTTTATAATTATACGAATTTTAAAGATGCTTCAATGGAAATTGAGTTGTTGCCACAAGTTTTAAAATCTAAAGATGTTGTTGGATTAACCGGTATAGTTGAAGTATTTGATGGATTTGCATTATCAGATCAAAAAATCAAAATCTATATTAAAGATGGTATTTATGATAGTGAAAATAATTGTTATGTATATGAAAAGAAAATAGAAAATTTAAATACTCATACAGTTTTAGTAAATGGTGAATCATTATCTTGTAATCAAGTATCAATTTCTCAAATTGCTATTGTTACAGGGGATGAACAAGATCCAAAATATTTATTTATTCGTGAATATAAATAATGAATATAAGGGAATATGCATTTAAATTTCGTTTATATATATGAATATATATAAAAATATAAAAAATTAAAGGAGAATAAAAAATGAAAATAATAAAAAAATTATTTTTATCATTCGTTATAGCTGGACTTGGTTTTGCAACCTTAGTTGGATGTGTATCATTAGAAAATGCTGAAAGAATTAGCATTGTTGAAATGCCAACAACAACATTTGTTAAAAACCAAGAAGTAACTGGCAATTTAATGAAAGTATTAATTACCGATGCTGAAGGTAATGATGTAGTACTAACTTTAAGTTATCCTGATGAAAACGGCAATGTTAGTGCGCAACAAGACGGAGTACCATTTGATGTAAAAATTACAATTAAAAACTTTAATTTGTCAACAATTGGGAACAAAACTGCTTCTGTTACGTATGGAGAAGCTACATCTTATTTTGATTATCAAGTAGTTGATCCAGAACAAGGATTTGCTGGCGGAAATGGAAGCTTAAATAATCCATATCAAATCACAAATGCTATACAATTTATGAATATAAACACACTTGAAACAACAAAAGATGTTTACTTCAAATTAATGAATGATATTGATATGAGTACTGTTATAAACGATGCTCAAATGTTTTGGGATATGGGATATGCCTTTATTCAATTATTTGAAGGTGTACTAGATGGTAATAATAAACGTATATATAATGTTGTTGAACCAATCAATTATCTATTTGGTGAATTATCAGGAGCAACATTAAAAGATTTATCTGTTTTTGTTAAGGGTAAAGATATTAGTGTAAGTTGTTTGGCTAATTCATATGGTGATAGAACCATCAGTTTCTTAAATGTTGATTTATATGGTTCAGTAAGTACTGGATACAATTATGCAGGATATGCAATTTATTCAATGACTTTGAAATATGCAGCCGAAGGAAGAGAGTATAGTTTCTTAGATTCAACTGTTGTTTTCAAAAATTGTGATAGTTATTTAGATAATATTGGTCTTTCAACAAGAGTTGGCGTATTCTTTGCCATTCCAACAGGTAATTATACATTTGAAAATTGTTATAATTATGGGCATGTTGAGGCTTTAAATACATCACTTTTATTTACAAATGGTTATGCAACTGGATATGGAGCTAGTGGAAAAACTGTTTATAAAGTTATCTCTTCTGGTAATAGAGGAACACTTTCATCTGTAGAAGCTAAGTCTGATTTAGTATTCTGTAATAAAGCAAATGGTGGTTCTCATTCTAAACTAGAAGGATCAGAAGAGTTGGTTGAAGGTACAAATTTAGTCATTCCTACACTTGATTTTACACAAGTTTTACAAGTACAAGATAACTATTTAGAGTTAAAGGCTGTAGCTGATGATAGTAATATTGCAAAAGTAAAAGTTAATTTATATTTTGAAGGTATGAGTTGTAAAGAGTATGGTACTTTAACTGATTTTGTAACTGTAGAACTTTCAGTTAGTAGTGAAGCACAAAAAACTGGTTTATTTGCAACTGAAATCAAAGATGGCAAACTTTCAATAAAAGTTGTGACTAAAGGTTCTATTGAAGATACAACTGAAGCATCAGATGAAATAGTTACTTTAGGTAAAGATTGGTTAACCTATAATGTAACCAAAGGCTTTTATGTATTTGATGGTACAAAAGTAAAAGAAGGATATACATTTACTGTTGGTTCTCAATCTTTCTCTGTATTTGCATATAATTCTGAAGAGGAAGTTATTGCTAGTGTTAAGGTAGCAACAAAATAATTTTAGAATTATAAAAATTTAAGTAAAATGATGAAAAGGAAGACTATTGTAAAAAAATAGACTTCCTTTTTATTTTTAATGTATTCAATATAGGAGGAAAATGAATATAAAAAAATGTATTTTTATCATTTCAGTTTTATTGCTATGCTTTTTATCATCCTGTAATAATAAACAAAATGTAAGGAAAGAAACAATGTATTATGATGTCCATTTTAATACCAATGGGGGAAGTGAAATTGCGTCTATCAAAGTAGAGGAAGGAAAAACAATTCAAAAACCAAGTGCTCCCCAAAAGTTAGGATATTATTTTGTTGGTTGGTATTATGATTTTGAATGTACCATTTTATACAATTTTGATACCAAAATGAATAGAAATATGACTTTATATGCCGCATGGGAAACAATGCCGATTAGTATAATTGTCAATCTGGATAATCAAAATAGTGAAAAGCAAAATCTAAATTATCAAGATACAATTGCCAATCTAAACGTTCCAAATAAAAAGGGATATCGATTTGTAGGATATTATTTTGATGAAAAATTGACACAAAAAATAGAGAGTGATTATTGTTTTTTACAAGATAGTACAATTTGGTGCAAATGGGAAATTGTAAAGTATGAAATTGAGATAGTGATTGATGAAACAACCAAACAAACACAATTTGTTGAGTATGGTTCTACTATAAAGAATTTACAACAACCATCTAAAGAAAATCACATATTTAATGGTTTTTATTTAGATAGTGATTGTAAAAATCCCATTAATGAAGAAAATTTAATTGATAAAAATTTAACTATCTATGTGAAGTGGATAGATATCCATGCTATTCCATATAAAGTAGTCTATAAGGGTGAAAATATTACGGATGATAAGTATAGCATAATTGAAACAAATGTTTTATATGGTAGTTTAAATGAAGAGGTGGTAGCACCAATAAAAACTTATGAAGGATTAGAAGTGATAAGTAGTGATGTCAAAGGACAGATTGTGTTAGATGGCTCTTTGGTACTTGAGGTGCTATATCGAAGAAAGACTTATGAGGTTACATATATTATTCATGGAGAAGAATATGAGAAAGTCACCGATTTAAAATACAATACGAAGTATAAGTTGATAGATAATGTAATGCTGAAGGGATATATTTTTAGAGGTTGGTATGTTGATGACCAATTTAAAAAAGTGGCCTCATTAAATCAAATACCTAGTCATGATACAATTGTTTATGGTAAATTAGAACCAATTACTGTTGGAAGTAGTGGTCTTTCTTATGTTTTAAATCCTTCCAAGACCGGTTATATTATAAGTAGCTATACGGGAACAGAAACAGAAATTATAATTCCTAATGGCTATAATTGTTTACCTGTTGTGGCAATTGATTGCTATTTTGATAGTGAGAATATCCAAAAAATTACGATAGGTAAAAATATTCAAGAAATAAAAGAAGATGCTTTTATTCGCTGTCTTCATTTAGAAACCATTTGGGTTGAAAGTGAAAATGCGAAATATTATAGTGAAGATGGTGTTTTGTATGATAAAAGTAGAAATAGTTTAAAAGTTTATCCATTAGGAAAAAAGGATACCTCCTTTTATATTCCATCAAATATATTGGTATTAGAGCGTTTTTGTTTTCATGCGAATTCCTATTTAGAAAATTTAATTATAAATGATAATCTAACAACCATTCATAGTGAAGCATTAAGGGGTTGTACAAATTTAAAAACAATTTCCATTGGTAAAGGAGTTAGTTTTATTAGTGATACGTGGGTCAATGCATGTTATCATTTAGAAATGATTTATGTGGATTTAGACAATCCATTTTATAAAGATCAAAATGGTGTTTTATTTGACAGTAGTGGAGAAAGTTTACTTCACTTTCCCGCATCTAATAGCCAAACTTTTTATGTGATTGATCATAATGTCAAAAAAATTAACTATCATGCCTTTGATTCTTGTCTACAACTACAATATGTTGTAATTCCAACTAGTGTTGATGTAATAGAATATCAAGCTTTTGTCGATGCTTCTTTTACCATTTATTTTGAAGGATTTCAAATACCCAAAAATTGGCATCCCTATGCAATTGAACATACTTTTGAATTAATTTTAAAACCAAATTGGCAAGAGTTGAATCCAATCCCCTATAAAATTGTAGGAGGTATAGAGTGAAAAAGAAAAATGTTGTATATATAATAGGTATTGTATTGTTTATATCGTTCATTGCTATTGATGTTTTTAAAGTTAAAGAAAAAGGCGGTCTGTTTAGTATTTTTAATTTTGAAGAAACCAGTGAAAAAAAACAAATAGAAAATACTTTAACTGAAATTGAAATCAATGAAAAATTAAATGGTGAAAAAATTATGTATTTAGGTGATACGCTGCAACTAACTTTAAAGGCAAATATCGTTACAAATTTGAATGCTTGGAATTATAACTGGTTGAGTACTGACCAAAGTATTGCCTCAGTATCAACAACAGGTAGTGTATATGGGAAAAAAATAGGTGAAACAACAATTAGAGTAACGAATAAAAATGATGCCAATCTTTATGATATTGTAAAAATTAAGGTTATTGAAAGAAACAACAAATTAGAATTCTCGAACGAGTATCAACAAAAATTGCAATTAATAAAAGGAGAAATAAAAAAACTTGATATTCATATAGGCGGGAGTGTGGCTTTAGGTAAACTTGAATGGATATCTAGTGATGAAAAGATTTGTACAGTTCAGGATGGTTATCTTTATGCTAAAGAAAATGGTCAAGTAACCATTACAGTAAAAAGTTTAGTAGATAGTAGATATTTTGATAGTATAAATGTTGAAATATATAATGTATTAGATAAAGTTGAAATTGCTGACGATATTTCTATTCATGCAATATATATTAATAATAAAGAAATAAATGGCAGTATGTCGGATTATGATATATATGTTGGGGATACAATCACCATCAATTCATCTTGTAATACTTCTAGTAATGCAATGGTAAATTTTTCTTTACAGACAGATACTATATCTTTTAAAAGTACAGAACAATATGTTGCAACAGTTAATTGCAATCGCGTTGGTAAAGCAGTCATTGATATTTCTAGTAAGTATAATCATTTATTAAACAAGACTTTAGAATTTGAGATCAAACCTCGAGAAGTGGATAATCTCACATTAAAAAATCCTACCTTACAAAACGTAGAAAATGGTTGGATATATGAAATGCATGAAAGAGATGCTGTTTTTCTTGAAGTATTAGGATCAAATGAAGTATTAGATCAAGATGATATAATTGTAGAGATTGCAAATCAGGATATTGCTATAGTGAATAATGGATATTTCATTGCTAAGCAAGTTGGAGAAACGCAAGTTACAATAAAATACCGATATGATGAGAACCAAAAGATTAGTTTTACTCTTTTTGTTAGTGAGAATACCAATCAAAAAATTGAATATATAGCCATTGAACAGCCTACATTAAATGATAAACCCTTTGCTTTAAATACATATCAAAAAAATAATGTTACAGTATTAGATACAATCAGTTTTTATATTGTTGTAACTCCTTATATTTATGCCCAAAGTGATAATTATTTAATTTATGCAACTAATCCTGATGTTGCATCTTGTACAACTACTTACAACAATCATCAATATATTGTAAAAATTAATTTTCTAGAAATAGGGAATACCCAAATTATTATTCAATTTTTTGATAATCTAGAACAAGAAATTATTTTAGATTTTCATGTCGAGAATATGATTTTTGATCTATCTGCTAAAGCAGCTCTTGAAATGGAGGTTGGAAAAACATATAGTTTTTTCACTACGATTACAAACTCATTATCCAAAAAATTAAATTATACTTATACATCATCCAATCCTCAATCAGTTATCATCGGAAGTAATGGGGATATGATGGCAATTGGTGAGGGGACAGCAGATGTTTGTGTAACAGTAGATGATGGGAAGACAGTTAAATCCAAAACCCTTACTATTCATGTTAAACAAAATTATATAGAATATCAACCAGTGACGCAAATGAGTTATACAACATACTTAAAAGAAGATGATCATTATGTTGAAGTTGATTTTTCAACCCGAATGTTAAATGTTTTTCAAAACGCATATATGAGCATAAATGTCATGCCAAATTTTAATAATGCTAATAATTATCAAATTATAACTAGCAATCCAGATATTCTATCTATTACGTATAGTAACAATATGTATCAACTTTATGCTTTAAGTGCAGGTATTGCAACAATTTATATTAAAAATTATGAAAATAGTGATTTAGATCTTTCTTTTGAGATTAAAGTATGTGAAGTATTGCCAAAATATGTAATAAGTATATTAGAAAATAATGTTTTATCATTTGATGAATATCAAAAAATTAATTTAAATGTTGATCCAAATGCAACATTTTCAAAAGTTTCTTATCGCTTTTCCACTCCTAATGTCATTAAAATTATCAATAACACAATCATTCCCTTACATGCAGGAAAAACGACTGTTATTATTGAAGTAGATGATCAAGATGATGCAACCTCAAATTATTATTTTTCTTTTCCTGTTGAGGTTTTACCAAATACTAAAATTGGTTTTATGAAATATTCAACGTTAGAAATAATTAGTTTTTGTTTATTTCATATCATTATTTATGGGCTACTAGGAGTATATTTTTGGTTATTATTTCAAAACTTGCAAATGAAAAAAATATTAACCATTACGGCTATTGTTGTTATTCCTCTTGCCATATGTTGTTTGCCAGAAGTATTAAAATTAGAAGATAGCAATAAAAGTATCATTATGATATCTATGGGACTCAATAGCATATGTTGCGGTGCTGCCATTGTTTTGACATATTTTATAATGAAATGTAAAGGAAAGAAAAAAATGAAAATGAGTAAATATATAATTCTTATTTTAAGTTTTTTAATGATACTGACGATAACTTCTTGTAAAAAAGAACAAGATAGGATAGAAGATAATTATAATTTTATTTTAAATGTTGAGAAGCAAAATGCTAAAATAGCAGAACTTGGGAAAACCATTACGAATCAACAATTAATATATTTACAAGAAGATAGTTCAACATTAATTTATGTGAAATATAATTTTACAGAAAATATGTCAACACAAAAAATCATATATCGCTTTTTCAATGATTTAGATGAGTATAGATTGTTTTTTAATCAATATGATAATTTTTTAGATGGTAACTTTTTAGAAGTAAATGAAGAAATCTTAATGATAGCAACCACATATCAATATATTGATAAAAAAAGTTTTAGTCAATTATATGATGTCATTCATCATCAGTATGTTATAATTGAATAGTAATTGAAACAAACCAAGTTAACTTGGTTTGTTTTTTTAAAAAAAAGGCATATTTTTATAAAAAACATACTATTATTTTATGTAAAATGTTCCAAAACATTGATAAAATCGATTTTAACATTTATATTATATTGACAAACTATCTTAAAAATAGTATAATTATAACATATCTTGTCGATTATTTAGATATTAAAATGGATGAGAAAAAGAATTATTTAGAATTATGTAAGGAGAATTTAAAATGAAAAGAAAGACGTTAACGTTAACTTTATGCTTATTATCATGTTTAGCATTGATTGGTGTTGGTTTTGCGGCATGGATCATTACTTCTGACACTAAACAAGAAATAGAAGGTAACATTTCAGTTGATACCGTAACAGATAATAGATTGAGTGTTGAGACAAGTTGGAAAGATGATAAAAATGCCATTGTTTTTGGTTGGAAAACTGGTGAGTATACCTATTCTTGGTTAAAGAATACAGATCCAACTTATGCAGAAAATCTAACAGTTACTCTTGTTGTGAATGTAAAAGATAGTGGGGGTAGTCCTATTGATGCCCAAACTGTTAATGCAACAATTACGGGAGATGACGCATATACTACTGCTGTATCTAGCAATTTAGTTAATGCTTTGCCTACATTAACAGCTCAAAAGCAAGAAACTGGTGTTTATCATATTACAATTACTCTCTCATGGGGTAGTGCATTTAATAATCAAAACCCTATGGAATATTATAATAGTCAAGATTATACATCAGAGTTAGCAGATCAAGCTAAAACCAATTTAACCGCTCTTGAGGCATTGAAAACTAGTAAATTTACTGTTACAGTAACGGTAACACCAACTGAGGCAGAATAATATTATAAATAATAAGAAGGTTGTAAGATGGCTAAATTAACAAAAAATTCTTATAAAAGAAAAGTTATTTTATTCGGTGTTTTATTATTTATGTCTATTGCTTTGATATCAACAGGTTTTGCGGCATGGATAATGTCAACGAATGCAAATTATGAAGATGATGGAAATGTGAGTGTTGGTACTGTTACAGATGGATCAATAAAGTTGACGGATGTTGCGCTATCAACCGATTCAATCAAATTTGAACCATTAGAAGAAGATACAACAGGTAGAGTTAGAAATGATGGAACTAATTTTGAATCATTACAGATAGTAGTAACAGGAAAAGTATCTCCTAGAGATATTTTAGGTGAACTTACGATTGAACTGCAAATGGAAGAAAAAGTGAAAACAGCTCTACAAGCTGCTGCTGATAAAAATTATATTATTTTACCAGAATGCGCAAATTCGGCAGTGGATTTAAAAACTTTGGGTGGTGCATGTACTGAAAATGAAGAGGGTGGATACGATTTTACTTATACGATTGAATTTAAATGGGGAAGTTTTTTCCAAAATTTAAATCCAGGTGAGTATTATGACGAAAATGAAACGGGTACAAAAGTATCAGACGAAGAAGTGAAAAAAATTCTAAAAGAGTTAAGAGCTACTATTTATGGATATGACGTCGATGCATCAGATGAAATAATCAATGCAGCGGTTGGTCCTACTTTTAAAGTAGTAATCAATGCTAGGGCAAATTAATTCAAATGTCTTCTGCTGAAATTATTTCCCTCATAGTTACAATCATCGGGGTATTTAGTTTTGCAACAATATTTACGATATTATATCAATCATATGCAACTTCACAAATAAATGAAATTCAGTCTGGAAAAAAAGATCTTGAATTGATCGATGAAGTAATCTATGAAAGACAAGAAAAAATTAAAAAGCGCAAGATGGTAACAAAGATAGTTAAATCTATTTGTTTCTATCTTGCCTTATTCTTCATTATACCTTTATTTATTTTTTCATTAATTAATCGATTTCAAAATAATATAACAATGATTGGTAATAAAACCATTATGGTTGTTGCCTCAGGCTCAATGAGTAAGAAAAATGACGCAAATGCTTATCTAAATAGTAACAATTTGAACAATCAATTTCAAACGTATGATATAATTGTTTTGGAAAAGGTTGAAAATGCATCAGATTTGAACAAATACGATGTTATTGCTTATCGAAATGATCAAGGAATCAATGTCATTCATAGAATAATTGAAATAGAAGATGGAAAATATGTAACCCGTGGTGATGCCAATGACGCAAGTGATAAATATCATCCAACTTTTGATGATGTAATTGGAAGATATACAGGTAAGAAAATACCTAGTATAGGGATATTTATTATGTTTTTACAGTCATATGCTGGTATCATCACGATTATTTCATTAATTTATTGTTTAATCATGATTGATAAAATTTCTAATAAAATAAATACAGCTCAAAAAAGAAGAATTGAACAATTAGAAGAAGCAATTGATTATACCGATGAATTAGAAGTTGAAAAAATAAAGGCAGAATATGTTGAGACAATTTATTATAAGGGATATGCTTATCATTTTAATGAAACAGGGTTTGTTGAAAAAACTAAGATGAAAGATGGTCCCTATTTAGAAAAATCGAATAAGACAATGATTAAAGAAGTGCTTAATTTAAAGACTTCAGAAAAAATTGCCGAAGAAGTCGTAATTGAAAACGATAATCAAGGAGAATAAGATGATGAACAAACCTTATTTTACAAGAAAAAATTTAATATTTATATCATTAGCAATATTTTATTCATTTTTATTGTTATTTACAGGCCTTTGTATAGAAGGATCACATTCTTTTGCTAATAAAAATAATCCACTAGCACAAGTGGCGCAAGCACTTCATTTTAAATCAATTAGTTGTGGTGTAACGGGCTATGTTGCTTTGATACTTGTAGCAATCTATGTTAGTGTTTTTGTCACTATCTTTTTATATGAGAAAAGGTTTGCTATTGTCAATAACAAAAAACCATTTAGTTTGAAAATGATTTTAATATATATCAGTTCTTTTATTTTATGTGCGTTATTATCAGTAGGTGTGGGAATTCTCATTCAAAGACCATTAGATGCTGAAAACATTGGTAACATTATGCTTTTTATTTGGCAAACTATTTTATTGACAACTTGTATATATGTTTTATTATTTTTATTTATTGGTGGTATGTTAATGTTTGTAGTCAACTATATTTTAGTTGATAAACCATTTAGAGCATATGATAAAAATGAACCGATTACTTTTGATGAGGAAGATACTAAAATTGACGTCACTACTAATTTTGATGCAACACTAAATGCAACGGCATCTTCTATTGCTGGCGGACAGATTACAACCGCTACTTCAAGTATGCCAAATGAAAGTATTGTTCGCACAGTTGAAAAGTTAGATGATCGGGAAAAAGTTTTTCCTGCTTTATCTATGATGGATACTACTTATGATGGTTATGCAATAGAGAAAATAGATAGTGATACATATAGTTTAGAAGAAATTAGTATTCGCTTTCGCAATTATCTTGCAAAAGAAGAAAAACTATATTTTGATCTAGATACCATTAGATTTTTTGTCAGTGGATTTGCGGCATCACACTTTATGATTTTAGAAGGGTTAAGTGGTACTGGTAAATCAAGTTTGCCTAGATATTTTGCAAAATTTATTCATGCTGATGTTTTATTTATTCCTGTTCAAGCAACATATCGTGATAAGACAAATCTAATTGGATATTTTAATGATTTTTCAAAAACTTATACCGAAACAGAGTTTTTGATTTCATTATATCATGCCAATTATAATCCCGATCAAATTCATTTTTTTGTTTTAGATGAAATGAATATTTCTAGGGTTGAGTATTATTTTGCTGACTTTTTATCAGTATTAGAATATCCAAAAGAACTTTGGAAATTAAAAATTATGCAACTTCCGTATGGATTTGTACCACCTGCTAAACTAGAAGATGGTTTTATTACAATACCTGAAAATTCCTATTTTGTTGGTACCGCAAATAAAGATGATTCAACCTTTACAATTACTGATAAAGTGTATGATAGAGCAATAACAATTGATTTTGATGATCGCAATATTCCTTTTGAAGTAAAAGAAGAAGTGAGTAAAATTCATATTAGCAAAACACATCTGCAACATTTATATCAAGAGGCATTGAATAATCCTAGTTATCAGATGACAAAAGGTGATTATGATAAATTTCAAACTGTTTGTGATTTTATTTATGACAAGTTTGATATTACTTTTGGTAATCGTATTTTGAATCAAATTGCAAAACTCGTGCCTGTTTTTGTTGCATCCGGTGGAACAAAAGAAGATGCTATTGATTTTATTGTTTCACGAAAAATAATTAGTAAAATTGAAGGTCGTTTTGAAGAATATGTTAAGGGTGCTTTGAAAGATTTATTAACTTTAATAACGAAAACATACGGAATAGATGTTTTATATCGTAGTGAAAAAGTAATTCAAAGTTTAATAAGAAGGTTATAATTTTATGAAACTCATCGAAGAGTTAAAACTAAAAGAAGTTATTAAAAAAATAAGAAAATATAAAGATGAACATCGAAGTATTAAATTTTTCTATCGAGATTTAGATAATTTAAAACTTCCATCTTTGCAAGATTTCTCTTTTAAGAAAGATGATGAATTCTTTGATGAAGTGAATTTTATTCTAAGCGTGATAGTTTCTATTATTGCTCATCCTAGTCTTTCTAATAAAGGAGAAGACATTATTGTTAGATCAGAACTAGCAGGGCATATTTCATCTGATTCTTTTCAACAAGTATGTAAAGATAATAGACTTTGGAAAGAAAAAAATGATGAAATGGTACCTGAATATGTGCATCACTATCAATATACTGATGATATTCAAATTTATGAAAATATTTTTATCGGAATGCTTATCAATCTTATACGTTTGGAGTTAAATAAATATAGTGAATTTTATGCATCACTGATTCCTTCGGTAGAATCAAATAATGATAAATATTTAGAAAATAAGATTGCGGAAAAGATGATTACTAAAATTGAAGCATTACAAAGAAAACAAATGTTTATTCAAAATACTTCTTTTTATAAAGAAATTTCTAAGTGCAATCTTCATCTTACAAAAGTTTTACCTACTAACATTTTATTAAAAAATCGTTTATACAATTATTGTTATAAATTTTATCTTCAATTTATTAAAAGTGAAGATGAAAATAGATTACTTGAAGAACTTACTATCTATTATAAATATGTGATATTAAAATGTTTCAAAGAAAAAAACTTTGTATTAGATAATACGAAAAGTCAAAACTATAATTGTTTATCTTTTATATATAAAGATTATAGACTAAAACTTTCTCTAGAAGAAAACATACCATGTATTAATCTTGATATTTCATATGGTTCAATTCCTGCTAAACATCATTTAATCATTAATACGGAAAATAAACTTCAGATGAATCAATTTTTTGATTACAACAGTATATCTAATGATTTGATTACAATTTGGCGTATATATGATTTAGAAAATGCAAATAAGCCATATAATAATCAACTAGTTTCTGAAAAAAAATTAGTGTCATTTTGGCTGAATTCTAAGTTGCAAGAGATTTTTGCAAAAAAGGAATTATATATGAAATATTGTCCTGTTTGTAAAAGTAAAAATATAGAAAATAATCAAAAACTATATACATGTTGTGATTGTGGAAGTATGTATACATTTAAAGACGTCAATCAGGTTGATACCATTTGGTTTTTAAAATTAAGGAGGTAGCTTTGATGGAAGAAAACAAACTTTCTCAAGAAGAACAAAAAGCCACAATTATGATCAATGACCTCTATAAATCCTATGGTGATAAAGATGTTTTAACGGGGTTAAATTTAGAAGTTTATGAAAAAGAGTTATTTGGTTTTATTGGTAGAAATGGTATTGGAAAATCAACAACAATTGATTGTATGATTGGTTCTAAAAAATTTTCTAAAGGCGAGGTATATATCTCAGGTTTTGATATAAAAAAATATCCTCTTCAAGCAAAGCAAACGTTTGGTTATGTTGCTAGTGAGCCAACTTGTTATGAAGAAATGACAGGATATGATTACTTAGAATTTATTGCTAGTATATATGGTTTAGGTGAAGAAGATTTTAATCACAATTACAAATATTTATGTACAAGACTTCAATTCAATTTAGAAGAATTGTCAAATCCCATTTCTGATTATTCTCATGGTATGAAACAAAAATTATGTTTAGTTGCAAGTTTGTTGCATAGTCCTAAAATTTGGATTTTAGATGAACCTACAGTTGGTCTTGATATTATGGCTGTGGAAGAATTGAAAAAAATGATGAGAGAGTATGCAAATCATGGGAATACCGTTTTTGTTACGAGCCATAATATTGAATTAGTATCTAAAATTTGTGATAGAGTAGCGATTATTAACAATGGCAAAGTGGTGGAATTATTTGATTTGAATAAAAATCCTAATAAAAGATTACAACTTGCTAAAATCTTTATTGAAACGTATGGAGGACGAGAATGATTAACCTCCTTGCGAAAGATTTTAAATTGATGTTTGGAAAAGAAAAAAGTATTGCTAAAAAAATAATTACTATTTTAATAACAATCTTTTTTCTTACTTGTTTTATTGGAATTGAGGTATTTTTGTTTACAACTATTTTGAATAAAATAGGAAAATTTCATCAAGCACCAATGGCCTTTATGAATGTATTTTTATTTATTATTTCTATTCTTATTACTATTTCTGGAATCTTTAGAGCGATGAAACTTTTTTTTAATCAAAAGGATATTGAACAATTATCCACAAAACCAGTTAGTAATAGTGCAATTATTTTATCTAAATTAGTCTTTCTATTCATTACTCATTATGCAATTAGTATTTTATTTATCTATCCATTATTTATTGCATATGGTATTCACTATGCAATGACATTAAAATTTTATTATCTAGCCCTTTTTTATCCCATTCTTTCTTTCTTTTTTGAGATGGGAGTTGCTCTTCTTTTTATCTATCCTTTTTGGCTTTTAAAAAATTATTTAAACAAGCATCTATTAGTAAGATTTCTTTTAATCGTAATATTGCTTGTGATTGGATGTTATTTTTACGCAAAAGTTTTGAATCTGTTTATTGAAATGATTGCGGGGGGAAATATAAATCATTTATTTACCCAAACAATGATGGATAAACTCATCAATTTTAGAAAATATGAGATTCCAATTAATTTTTTAACAGATATTTTTATTCAAAATAGATATAGTAGTATATTACCATACTTAGGTATATCATTGGGTATTTTTATTCTTGGTTTAAGTATTACTATTTTTACTTTTAGTTATGTAAGAAATATTTTTATTTCTAATAAGAAAAAACATAGAATAAAAGATTACAAAAAACAATCTATCCAAAAAGCTTTAATCAAAAAAGAAGTTATACTTTTAACTAAAAATCAAAATTATACTTTATCTTTTACAGGGCTTTTGATTGTTCAACCCTTTTTAGTATATTTGGTAATCAAAGCTTTAAATACAATTTTTACTTCTGGTATTTTTGCTTATTATATTTCAATTGTACCATCTTTTATTCCATTATTAGATATTTTAATTTTAATGTTATTTACCGTTATTATCAATCAGGGAGCAAGTCAATATATTCAAATGGAGAAAAAGACGATTAAAGTGATGAAAACAATACCAGTTTTACCTCGAATTCAATTGTTGATAAAAGTAAGTATACCTTTGCTACTTTCTTTTACATCCCTTTTTATCACTTTACTTGTCTTATTGGTGTTAAAAACGATTACGTTTATCACTTTCATTTTTGCTTTTGTATTAGTAAGTTTATTATTATTCATTTATGATGTGATTTCTTTAAAGGAAGAATTGAATATTAGAAATCATAAACCAAGAAGGTCAATTGTTTCTAATCTATACTCATATATTTTACCAATTATATATTTTATAGTGACAACAATTCTTTCATATTTTGGTATGTCGATATATATTGCCTATTTGATAGGATGTATTGTATTTGTCATACTAGGAATACCACACGTGTTTCATTTGAAAAAAAATATGGAATCTTTATTTATGGATTTGGATGTGATCAATTAATATGACAAAGAAAAACTTAATTATTTTATTGTTAATTCCCTTTTTAATTGCTTTGCTTGGTGTTGTAACGATTAATACGACCTTTCATTTCATTGATAATGATATTATTGCAATTCAATGGGATTATGATGATACCGAGGCTTTCAAGTTACAAGATAATTTATATTTGTTAGAAGCGGTTGGTGTCAATCAAAAAAACTATCCAGCAGGGGCTGGTAATACACTTGTATGGAGTATTAGAAATCGTAATATAGAAGATGACAATGTGTATGGTGAAATTGTTAAACAAGATCAGCACTATTATTTAAAAACACTTGCGTGTGGAGAGGTGATTATCACATGTTCAAATGAAAAGGGTACAATTTTTAAATCCATGCATGCGATCATTTATGAAAATGGAGCCATTCTTATTCAAACGAAAATTAGAGGTTCTCAAAACAATATTGATCAAACAATTTACTATGGTGAATATGATTTAGAAAATCAAAATAAAATAAAGGCAAGTGTTGATTTAGAAATTACAGCCGTACCAAAGAGTATCTCTTCGCTACTTAGAATTGAAAACCAAACGGATAATATTGAAATTGATTTAATGAATCATACATTAGAAATTAAAGATGCTGGTTTTGCTTCATTTACCATTAGTTGTGGTGATGAAAATATTGCGAAAAATGCTACTTATTCCTTTGAAGTAGTTGAAAATGGAGTGAATGTATATAGTTATGATGATCTATTGAATTGTTCTAATTATTCAAATACTGGTGAAATTATTGTTCTTCGAAAATCATTTGAATCACTAGAAAATGCTTATCAGATGAGTGCTAGTGGAGAGGTTCTCTTAGAAGATGGCAAGCCAGTTTTAAAAGAAAATAATGTTGAATGTTTTGGTAACTATAATCCAGTCACTAAAAAATTTAATTTTAAAAATGAAATCTATCGTTTTGTTACAACCTATAATAAAAATTATATTGATCAGTGGAATCAAAGTGTTGCAACAAGTGGCGGTAGCAATTACATATCAACTGAAATTTTAGTAGGTCTTCATATTCAAAAAAACTTTTATGGGAATGGATATACGATTAATATGCATAATCTGACTTATCCAACTGAAATAATTGAAGTAGATAGTGGTGATGGAACGTTTGTATCTATTCCTCATTTAGCTAAAGATGATTTATTTAGAGGTCCTCTTCCTTTTTATGCTTTGGGTGACCATAATAATATGCCATTGGTTGAAGCTTTTGGTCAAGATAATATTGGAATGTATGTGGAAGGCAATGATATTTTAATCAATGATGTCTATGTACGAAATTGTGATTTTGGTAATAGATTGGCTAATCTTGATACAGTGGGAACAGTTTTAGAAGTGAGTGGAAATAATATAAAAATTATGAATGCTAGACTTGCGAATGGTAAAAATGTTTTACGTAGTTTTTCTTCCATGCATGTAGAAGTAATCAATAGTATGTTAAGTTATGCAAGAAACTTTTTGGTTTCGCTTGGTACGAATGAGTACATTCTTATTGATGGCAGTAAAACGTATGATTTTACCGATTTAAATGGGAATTTGACATCACTTCAAATAGAAGATTATTTTCAAACGAATGGGGTTGGTGACAATATTTTAAATGCCTATTTACAAGCCAATTTTAGTTCAAAAGAGAATATGAAAAAAGCTCTTTTGTCTATGCAAAGAGCGCTTAGTAATGAAAAGTTAATTCAAGATGAAGAGAATAATCCTATTTACAAAGGTAGTATGAAAATAAAAGATACTTTCTTTTATCAAAGTGGAATTGCGGCAATCTCTCTTGAATCTATGTTTAATGGACCTTTCTTATATTCGAATATTCCTAGTGTAATTTGGGAAGTATTAGGAATGCTTGAAACACAAGAAGGTATACCTCTTGATAGTCTTAAAACAAGTAAGATTGCGGGGTTATCTTATCCAGTTGAATTAGAAATTTGTGGTAATACGAAATTTTATGATTATAAAGCTACGGATAGTGTGGATATTAGTGGATTAATTACCGAAAATATATCAAAGTTTGCTCAATCCATTGATCCAAGTTATGAGGGAATAATAGATATTGATAAAATATTTCCAATTAAACAATATTTAATTGACAAGGCCACAACTCAAGGTTCAATTTATACAGACAATGGTAAAACATATATAAATTTACCTATTGCGTATTATGGTGGTGGACTTAATTTATCTAAAGTTGAGGTTTCCACTGAGGATATAACGATTCATTTCAATCGAGAAATTGAAATTGATTTGATTGATAATTATTTAAATTTAGGACAAGGTTCTAATACAGTTGAGATGTTAAAAAATATGATGCTAAAAGCAGTAACGGTGGTAACCGGTTATGAACCATTCAAATTTGTATGTATGAAAGGTGATGGTTATTTATATGGAGAAACACCAAAGATTTCTGATTTAATTTTGAATAACATAAAAGGAGAATAAGAACATGAAAAAGAAAATCCTAAATTTAATAACTATGATATTATTATGTTTTGTTTTAGCAGGATGTTCTAGTTTCTTTGGTGATAATGAGTCACTACAAATTGAAAATATTCAAGCTGAAAGTTTAGAAAATGGTGACATTAAAATAACAATTACATATGTAAATGAAGTTTTAGATCCAACCATTTTTATTGTACCAAAGGGTGATACAGGCTCAACAGGGGTAGGAATTAAAGAAATAATAACGACTAAAAAAGAAGATGGTAGTGGTTCAATTTTAACAATTACTTATACGGATGATTCTATTTCACCAACAATTGTGGAAGTAAAAGATGGTGTTTCGGTTAGCAGTATAGATCCTGTTGTCAATCCTGAAACTGGAGAAATAGTAATTTATATTAGATATAGTGATGGGACGAGTTCAGAACCGATGGTACTTCCAAAAGGAGAAGATGGTAAAGATGGCATTTCGGTGATCGGCATTGACCAAAGAATCAATAGAGATTTTAGTGTGACTTTGACTTTTAAAATGTCGCAAGGTGAAGATGTCATTGTGAATATTCCTGCACCTCAACAAGGAGAAGATGGTAGGGGGATTAAAGATATTGTATCAATACCTAATGGGGATAGATATGTTATGATTATTACATATACTGATGATACAACAAAGGAATTAGAATTCGCAAGACCTAATAAATGGTTTTCAGAAATGAGTAAGCCACTAGATACAGATGGTATCAATGGTGATCTATGGTATGATTTAAGCCACAATGTGATATATGTCAAACAAAATAATAAGTGGACACAAGTGATAAGTCTTTATGATATCACAAATCAAACGTATACTGTGAAATTTGACTTAAATGATTCAGCAGATGCACCTGCAAGTATGCCACTTGGTACGCTTTTCACTTATGAAATTGTCGGTGGGAATTATTTTAAGGCATCAGGATATGAAATACCAGTTCCTACAAGAGAGGGATATGTATTTGCTGGATGGTATACGGTAAAAATTCCAACGGTTGTGAATGGAGCATTTACTGATTTAACAGCAGTGTTCTCTGATTTGACATTATATGCAAAATGGGAGTTAGCGAATGCATAAAATATAAATAAAAAGGAGGAAAACTTAATATGTTGAAAAAAATTAAGATGAGTATAATAATTATATTATGTATTCCATCAATTATTGGCATAGGTTTTTCTTCGTGGATTATAGGTACATTAGATAATATTTTAGTGAATGGACAAATTGATGTTGATACCGTTATTGAAAGCGATGATTATATATTATTAACAAAAGAGCCTTTAGGATTTGAATATGGTGAAAGAGGTTTCATTGATTCTAATGGCAATTATGTCAAAAAAGCAAGTTTTATTGTATCATTTGAAATAAACATTGATAATTGTAAAAAATTATTTGAAGATATTAGTTTAGCTTATATTAATATTATATTAACACATTCAGATAATTGTGTATTTAATGATAATCAAGGATTATTTGATAGTTATGTAATAGATAATGGAGATCCTAGTTTAGAAGTAAATTATGTTTTTCAATCTTCAGTAAAGTTAAATAATACAAATATTTTTTTAGATTCTAGTGAATTAAAAATTAATGATAATGAATATAGTCTAAATTTTGAAATTGGTAAATATTTTAATATTGATGATAATATATCAATACTTAATTTAGATATTTCTTATGAATGGTTTATTGATGATGCTTCAAATTATTTTAAAAATAACATTTATCCTATTATTTATGATGAAAGTAATCATGTCAATAAACTTACTCTTTCAGTAAGTGCATTTGTAACAGGTAATTAGGAGGAATAACTAATGAATAGAAAAAAAATATTAGTATTATTTTTGATGTTATTTCCATTATTAATAATAAGTTTATCTGCTACGTGGATAATATTAAGTAGAACTATTTTTGCTCCATCATATAATCCAAGTAGTGATAGTATTTTATTTAATGCTTATGATAATCAAGAGTCCGTTATTTATAATGGATTAGAACAAGGTCCTACTAGTAAAAATTCAGATATTTTAGATAGTAATATGGATTTTAAATATAGATTAGCAAATACTAAGAATTTTTATAAAGATGGATTTCCTATAGATGCTGGTACATACGATATATTAATTAAAGATAAAAGTAATACATATCTTGATGAAGTTGTACAATTTACTATAAACAAAGCGACTCCAAAATTAAATGGATCATTAAATTTATCAAGTATTTATCAAGGTGAAACGCCATTAATAACAAATGAAGATGAATTATTTGTTTTAGGAGTACAAAATGAAATTTTGTATGGAAATTTTGTTATTGATGTCTCTTCAATTGAGTTTGGGGAATCAACCGAAAGTATAAAAAGTGTAGATGTTATTGTGAAATATACTCTTACACAAAACAATCAAAAAATCAATTACTATGATGGTTCTTACTCTACTTCTGTAGATGTTAAAGCAGTATCTTACATAATAGGTAGTCAAAATAAATATTATGGTACAGTTGAAAGTGCTTTAGATGCTTCAAATAGTGGTGATATTGTAACTGTTATCCCACCAACTAAAAGTAATTATCATGATACTAATAATTCAATAGTTCCAGATAATATCTCTTATACAATTTATAATAATTGTGAAATAAAAAGTGGTGTAAGTTTAATAATTCCTACTGATCAAGATTCTCTAAATAGTGTTACAGACTCTGCCACTTTAAAAACTTTTATTAATAGTATGCAAGTAGATGATAGGTCAAGAGGAAGTAATAGTTCTTATAATTTATTTGCTACACAAAATGAAAGTAAATATTTAAGAGTAACAGTAAAAATTGCTGATAATGTAATTTTAAAAAATAATGGAGATTTAATAGTTAGTGGATATTTAAGTGGTGGTACAAGTGGTGCATGTACACTTGGTCAAACCTCACATAGTTATTCTAGAATATTACTTGGGAATAATTCTCAAATAAGTCAAGAAAATGATAGTGCTAATATATATTGTTATGGTTATATATCTGAACAATCTATAAATAATTCTAGTAAAGTTAATATTGTTAGTGGAAATTTATATATTCCTTTTATTGTTGATGATTATAAAGGATTTAGTTTTTCATGGGCAATGACAGATGGAGCAATAAGTGAGGAAAGATGTTCCCCCTTTAATCAATTTGAAATGAGAAATATAGATTCACAAGTAAAGATAGGATATAATGCAAAGGTTTATGGGATAACTAATGTTTATGTTACATATTCAACTATGGGTGTTGATAAAGTCTTTACACAACAACTTAATATATTGGGAAATGATGAAAGTTTCTTTTTTCAATTAACTGATTCAATTTATTCATCGGTTAATTATAAATTTGATAAAAATACATTAGTTGCCAATGCAAAAATTTATGGTGGAATGATTTTAAATAATTTTCAGTTAAAACTTCAAGAATCTATAATAACAGTTGATTTAAGTACCACAGAGGCATATTTTCCTCTATCATATAGAATAAATATTGAATTATTTGCTTGCGAAGATCAAACAATTGCCAATTTTGATATTACTAATCAAAGAGTCAAATTATTGCCTGGTAGTAGTTTAACAATAGGTGATAAATGTTTATTAAAATCTAATGAGTTAATAGTCTATAGTGCTTTTTATGATGGTTCAATTGGAAATGGTGAAAATAGTGCAATTGGAAGTAGTAAACCATATCCTCTTAAAGAAGGAGCCATATTAAAAGTTTTAAGTGGTGGTAGAATTGAATCTAATTATTTAGCTGGAACAGTTTATGGGGATGCTAATGATATTTCATATACAAATGGAAAAATAGTGTCTAAAGAAGCTTGGGTTATGGGTAGTTCAGGTTCAATAAATCCTGCTTGGAATATAAAAGATTATCTTGAAATAAAAGAAAAAATAAATATTTATCCATTGGAATACTTAGATACTAAAATAAAACTATATGTTGGAATAAATACTTTTACAAATTATAATTCATATTTACCATCTTTTAATATTTTAATAAATGGTGCAAGTGAATCATTTAATATAAGTGAATATCAACAAGTTTTGGTTTTTGATTCTTTAAATGATTATCAATTTGAGTTTGTTAATAATATTTATAAAGCACACTATGCTTCAAGTTATTATAAAAAGGGACAAATAATTTCTTATAATGAAAATAATGCAATTATTGGTGTTATTAATAGCACATTATCTATTTCTAATAATAATAATGGTATCAATGAGTTTGATGTGCAAGAGGTTAATGTTACTTGTTCTACCCCAACAATAAATGGAAAAATTCCTTTATATATAGGTAAATCAATATTATTAAATGCAGAGGTTATTGATATAAATAAATCATATAATAAAACAATTAGTTGGCAAAGTTTAGATACAAGTATTGCAACTGTTGATAATAGTGGCAATGTTACTGGTGTTTCGTTAGGAAAAGTAATCATTCAAGCTATTTGTGATGAAGTTATTGGCTCTTTTGAAGTTGAAGTTATAGAAGAAGTAGATGTTGATAATATTGAATCAGTATATATTACAGATGCTAGTGGCAATTCTTCAGAAAAAGTTCTTGGTCAAAGTACGTTTGGCGGTAGTAATAATGTTGATTATAATGGTAAATATGGAAATAACAAACAAATTGTATTTAGCATAAATATAAATCCAACAACTGCACCATATAGTTCAATAGAGTGGACCTTAAATGCATCAGCTACAGGAAGACAATGGATTAACGATAATACTCAAGCAGTAAATATAGAAAAGAATGTTACATCTATAACTGTTAATACAGGTAGTGGAACTGGAACTAGTGATGATAAGGCAACTTTAAAATGTGTTGTTGTAGGCTTAGATGGTACTATCTATACTGCTATATTTATTATAAATCACGAAAAAGATACCACTTGTCTTGTTGAAGGAACATTAATTACAATGGCAGATGGTACTCAAAAAAAAGTTGAAAATTTAGAAATAGGTGATTTACTATTGATTTATAATCATGAAACTGGTGATTGGGATTATGCTCCATTATTAGTAAATGTTCATAATAGTGAAGAAGAAATTTTAACTAATATAATTAATCTTTATTTTGATGATAATAGTAGTTTACGAATTGTAGGTGAACATGCACTATTTGATATGAATTTAAATAAATATGTATATATTAATGAGAGTAATATAATGGAATATATAGGTCATAAATTTGTTGCAACTGAATGCATAAATGGCACAATTGATACAAAAATTATAACATTAAATAGAGTAGACATAACGAAAGAATTAGTAAGAGTTTATAATCCTGCATCGGTTTGGCATTTAAATTTAGTGGCAAATAATATTTTAACATTATCTGCTGGTATGGTTAATTTCTTTGATTATGGTGAGAATTTAAAATATGATGAAGAGCTTATGATCAAAGACATACAAAAATATGGACTATATACATATGATGATTTTAAAGATTATGTATCATTAGAAGTATTTTATGCTTTTCCATTTAAATATTTTAAAGTTGCAGTAGGCAAAGGATTAATTACTTTTGAAGATATATTAATGTTAATTAATTATTATAATGATTCTATAAATTAATTATTTTTTAAAAACTTGATTTCAATTTAATTTTGAAATCAAGTTTTTATATATAAATAATTTGTTATTTTTTACAAAAATACTGAATAAGAATTGATAGTAATCATATAATATGATTCAATAAAGATATTGAAAGGATGATTGAAATGTTAGTTAATTTTAAATTTAAATCTTTTAAAAAAGAAACTATATTTTCAATGGAAGTTACTACTGACAATAGTTATAAAGACTTAAATACCTTTAGTATTAATAAAAATTTACTTTTAGGAGATTAGTCCTTAATAAAAAGTGCAATTATTTATGGACCAAATGCTTCTAGTAAATCAAATATTTTAAAAGTCTTAAGGTATATGCAATTTGTTGTTCTTTATTCTAATTCACCTACTTTTGGCATTATTTAAAATAATGAATATTATACTTTTGATAACGATTCATAGTTTAATGATAGTTTGTATGAAGTTGAATTTATAGAAAACAATATCTTTTATAGATATGGATTTATTATTAATAATAGGATAATTATAATAAAAGGTATGAGCGTTTAGTCTGTATATTTAATGGGGATAAAAATAAAATTAACTTCTATGTCTAAAGATATATCTAATTTAATAGTTCTTCAAAAAAATTTATTATTTATACCAAATTCTATGAGATATAATCTACTAGAAATTGTTACTAAATCTATTTTAGATAGTATTGCATGGTTTACTAAAGCATTAATTATATTTGAAAATAATATTAGTATGTTTAATATATATGATGAAAAAAATATAAATATTTAGAAAAGACTTTGGAAATATTAAAAATTGCAGATATAGGAATACAAGATGTTTGTTTACACAAAGAATATTTAGCATCTAATGATGATATTAAAAATCGTAAAACTATAAATTTACCATTAGAGCTAAATTTGAAAATTGAAGTAGATAAATTAGAAATTGGTAAGATTGACATAAAAACAGATTTTAACGTTTATAACAAAGAAAAAGAAGTTATAGAAAAAAGGAAGTATATTTATTAAGAAATTCAAATTTTTATTCAGAAGAAACTAAAAAATTATTTTTATATTTGGGATGGATTATAGCAGCTTTAGATCAAAAAAGAGTAATTTTATTGATGAATTTAATACTAAATTTCATTTATTAATTGCTGATACTATTATTAAAAACCCTAATAACACTCGATTAGTGACAACTGCCCATAATTTAATGTTATAAATGGCGAGATTAGAAGAAATCAAATATATTTTGCAAGCAAAAATGAATTTGGTGAAAGTAGTCTTGTATTTTTATCTGATTTTAAAAGTGTTAGAAAAAATGATTTATTTAGTAAAAAGTATCTGTTAGGATTTTATTCTAAACTTCCAAATATGAAGGATGATTTTTAAATAAAAAAGGGAGGGATTTGATGAGAAAAAGTGAAACTTTAAAAGCATTTAATAAGGTATTGATTCTTACTAATGATGAAGAACAAAAAAAAGTATTTCGCAAGTTTAAAAAAAGACGTCTAATCACCTTACAAAATAAATATATTATGTTTGAAAAAAGTCATCATTTTTCTCCTTAAATATGGAATTTGTATCATATAGCTACAATTTATAAATGGATAGAATATTTGAAACTCAATTAAATTAAGATGAGGCCTTATATGGCCTTTTCTATAAAAAACATTGTCAACTATTAAAATAATAAATAAGTTGACAATAATAGAAAAAAATGATATACTTTATATCAGTGAGGCCTAAGATGAAAAAAACAAATGAAATGATATACAATAATATTTTACAAAAACTAAAAGCATCAAAAAAACCAAATGAATTAGAAGGCAAAATGATTAGTGGCGAAGAAATTGCAAAAGAAGAGAAAATTACAAGAAGTTATGTCAGTAAAGTCATTGCTAAATTAATTGAAAAAGGCTATGATATTAAAAGAGTGAATCGTATGGGATATATATATCAAAACGATATGAAAGTATTAGATGAAGAATATATTAAAAGCCATTTAACAAACCAAAGAAATGTACAAGTATTAGATAGTGTAGATTCTACGAATAATTATCTAAAGAAAATGAAAAAAAATGAAAAAATGGAAGAAATGGTTGTCATTGCTGATGCCCAAACAGCAGGAAGAGGTAGACTTGGTAGAAGTTTTATGTCTAATCAGGCTAGTGGTATATATATGAGTATTTTACTGAAACCTACTTTTTCTTTAGAGTATGCTAAAAAATTAACGTGTCTTGGGGCCGCCGCAACCTCTTTAGCAATTGATCAAATGGCAGGTACAAAAACAACAATCAAATGGGTCAATGATATATATCTTAATTCTAAAAAAATATGTGGTATTTTAACTGAAGGTTCTACTTCTATTGAACAAGGAAGTTTAGAATATGTAATTATTGGGATTGGTATTAATATGTATCATCAAGAATTTAGTGAGGATATTCGTAGGATAG